>Ga0114931_10000055_pt1 | contig 109774 bp, 101 predicted proteins | sample 2SBtaG_FD_89579 | JGI IMG/M metagenome (GOLD analysis project Ga0114931, IMG submission 89579) | Deep subsurface microbial communities from Kolumbo volcano to uncover new lineages of life (NeLLi) - 2SBTROV14_V59a metaG | ecosystem: Environmental > Aquatic > Marine > Volcanic | place: Kolumbo...
CCCGGTGCAGGGGCGTCTCGTTCTGCAGCACCTTGGGTCCCGCCGGAAGCCGGTACTGCGGCGTGGTCACCACCAGGTCCCAGCGCTCGGGTCGAGCCCAGGGCCTGCCCACATGAACCAGCTTGGCCCGCCCACCGCTCTGGCGGCGGATCCAGCGGGCAATGGGCTCGTTGCGCCGGCCAGCCGTCAGGACGAGGTCCGGCCAAGGTGGCGCAAGGTGGCTGGACCGCGGTTTGTCTACCCCAGCGAGGCTGCTCGAGAACGGCCAGTTCACCAGCGTCTCGTAGGCGTTGTAGACGAATCGCTGGATCTTGAAGGGCCACCCCAGGGCCTCGCCAAGGGCGAGCACCTGGGTATTGTCCCCGGCCCGGTGCGCCATCAACAGCCACACCCGCGGAGGACGCTGGGGGCCCCCTTCCGCACGGGCCCAGGACGAAGCCTCGGGCTCCTCCATCTCAGGATCGCTTCGCTGCGCGCAGATCGCTCTGACCTCCCGGCTTTCGCAGTATACGCCTAGCGAGTGGGTGCAAAGCCACGGACCCGGAGCGCGAGACCCAGGGCAACGAGGGAGAGCAGCGCGGGGGAGGCCCAGCCGGCCAGCACCGGCGGGAGCACGCCCTTGTAGCCCAGGGAGGCTGTACCCGCAGAGAGCAACGCGTGGGCCACGGCGACTCCAGTGCAGACGAGGAGCATGCGCATGGGCGTCGGGAAAGGGGGCCCGAGCATGGCAAAGAGCAAGGCCACGGCGGGCAGCACCAGGCAGGCGAGGGGCGAGGCAAGCTTCGCCTGGAGATCTACGCGATGCGGAGTCGCGTTGTAGCCGCCGGCCTCCACCTCGCGGATCTCATTCCGCAGCTCCTTGATCGAGAGATTCCCGGGCTCGACGTCCGCGGGCAGCTCCTCTCCCAGATCGGCGAAGGGCTCCGCAGGCTGCCGGGAGAGGCGGGGGCCCAGGTCGATGCGGACCGGATCGATCAGACGCCACACGCCGCCTCCAATGTGACGCGCCAGAGGAGCGTCGGTGCGGCTCTCGGGCATGCCTTCGGCATCGAGTTGATAGATGACGACACCCTCCGCCACGCCGGCAAGCGGGTCCAGCAGCGCGACCTGGTAGAGCTTGTCGCCGGAGCGGTACCACGCCGAGCCGCGCGCATGGGATTTTCCCTTGATCTCCGTGCGCTTGATGCGCTGGGCCAGCGCGTTGGTGTGCGGCAGCACCTGATCGGACACCGCGAAGTACCCCCCTGCCAACACACCGCACACGACGAGGATGGGAGCGACGATCCGGAGGTTGGAGGTCCCACAGGCGCGCATCGCGATGAGCTCTCCTCCCGCGGCGAGCAGGCTCACGGTGAGCGAGGACGCCACGAGCAGCGCCACGGGGAAGACCCTCGACGCCAGCAACGGAAGCCGCGCGGCATAGAAGCGAGCGACCTCGCTTGAAGTGGAATGGTACTTGGTGAACCACTGGAGGTTGTCGAGGAAGTCCACCAGCAGGTACGCGGCCAGCAGCCCGGCAAAGGCGAGCAGCGCCGTGCGCAGGAAGATTCCCAGTATGTAACGCAGCAGGACCTTGCGGCGCAGCCGCGCCGAGCCGCCGCCACGGCCCCGGGCGCCACGAAGGGCGCTGCGGGCACCGAGCGTGCGCTGCCGCATGCGCAGGGCGAGGCCCACCGCCGCCAACAGCAACGCGCCCGCGGGAAGCCAGACGGCGACGAAAACAGGCAGCGCCTCGATGTAGAGCAGCCCGGCACCCAGCTGGAGCAGGCCAAACCAGGCCACGCCGACGCCGACGCCCAGTGCCGCGCCAGCCGAGCGGCTGGGTCGCCTGCGCGCGAGAAAGAGAGGCAGTGCCAGGAGCCCGAAGACCAGCGCCGTCGCCGGCATGGCGAAGCGCCGCTGCAGCGTCGCTTCCACCTGTCGCGCACGGCGCACCGAGCCCGCTTCACGGTGAGCTTCCCGAAGCTCCTCCAAGCTGGCGCGGTCCAGCACTTCGCCGGGCGGCGCGGTCTCGTCATGCGTCTCCTGAAGCCGCTCCACCATGCGGTGAAATTGCGCGCGCGTGGCCCGGCCATCCCCCAGGTGGACGACGATGACCCCTTCGTCCAGGCTGAGCTGCACCTGGCCGCCGGCCTGCGTCGCCACGCGGGCCTGCTTGGCGAAGACCGTCTCGCCGAGGACCGGCGCCCAGAGCATCACGCCACGCAGGGTATCGCCGCGCGGGCTCACCTCCCGAGCCTCCAGGCGCCAATCCCCGAAGTTTCGCACCTCTCCCGGCCGCAAGGTCGTGGTGGGGTTCGCCGCGGCCGCGCGCAGCAGGGCGGCATCCAACGAGCGCGCGGCCCAGGGAGCCCCCACCACGCTGAGCAGCAGGGCCGCGGCCGCGGTGAGCCCGGCAAACGCCAGTAGCGGCGCCACCAGCTGAAGTCCAGATCCACCACTCGCTTCGATGGCGAGCAGCTCGTGGTCCGAGGCCAGGCGCCCGAGGGCCATCAGCACGCCCAGCAGCATCGCGAAGGGCAGGGTCTGGGCTACCACTGGCACCAGGCGATAGCCGGCGATGGGCCCCACCTCTGCCATGGGGATTCCGCGGTTGATGAGCCAGTCGGCATAGCCGAACAGGTCTCGCAGCATCACGACGAAGACAAAGCCGGCCAGCACAAAGAGCGTCGGCGCCACAATCTCGCGGAAGATGTGACGCGAGAGGATCCAGCCGATGCGGCGACGCTCGGGAAGCCCCACAATCCCGCTCACCCGACGCCCCACCTCAGCCCGAGCCCGCCCGGGCCACATCACGGTCCATCACCCGGCGCGCCAACGCCGGAAAGTGGCGGATCGCGAAGGCGAGGAGCTTCGCCGTTCGCCCCGGAATGATGCGAAAGCGTCCCCGTGCCACCCCGCAGAGCAGGCTCTCCGCCACCTGGTCGGCAGAGAGTGGTGCAATGTTGCCGGCCACGGCCCGAGTAGCCGCGGGCTTGGTGCGGTTCTCGAAGGCGAGCTGCGGGGTGTCGGTATCGGGCGGGTAGACCACGGAGACGCGTATGCCCTGGGGCGCGAGCTCCTGACGCAAGGCCTCGGAGAAGCCGGAAACCGCAAACTTCGAGGCCGCGTAGGCCGTGTATCCGTAGATCCCGACGAGCCCCGCCATGGAGGAGATGTTCACCACATGCCCCGAGCCCCGTGCAAGCATGTCCGGCAGCAGCGCCCGGGTGAAACGCACCACTGCGTGGTAGTTGATCTCCATCAAAGCCTGGTAAGCTTCCGGGGGTGTGTCGCCGATACGGGCGGCCACGGCGGCGCCCGCATTGTTGACCAGCAGGTCCACCCCCCCCAAGGCGTCGAGAACGCGATCCACGATGGGTTGGGTCTGGGTGGAATCCGCAACATCGCAGCATGCCTGGAAGAAGCGCTGGTGGGGCGCCGCCTCCTGCAACGCTTCGAGCGTGTCTTTGAGACGCTCTTCCCCGCGGGCAAGGATGGCGACATCCGCCCCCGCGCGGGCCAGCGCCAGGGCGGTCGCACGGCCGATCCCGCTCGATCCGCCGGTCACCAGGGCCCGCACTCCCCGGAACTGCTCCGCAAGACCAGGTTTCACTCGGGACGTCTCATCACAATCGGGTAGACTGCGGCCGTCCGCCCCCAGGGGTTCAAAGCATGGACGTCTTTAGCAAGTGCCAGGAATTCGCGCTCGCGGAAATCGCCCAGGTCCGCGAATCCGGTCAGTATCCGTACTACCGGGAGATCGCCTCTGCCCAGGAGCCGGTCGTCACCATGGACGGCCGCAAGGTCGTGATGCTGGGGTCCAACAACTACCTGGGACTCACCAACCACCCGGAGGTCAAGCAGGCCGCCGCCGAGGCGCTCGAGCGCTACGGCACGGGCTGCGCGGGCTCGCGGCTGCTCAACGGCACCCTCGACCTGCATGTGCGCCTCGAGGAGCAGATCGCGCGCTTCATGAAGCGCGAGGCCGTGCTGACCTTCCCCACGGGCTACCAGGTGAACCTGGGCGTGCTCTCCTGCCTGTTGGGCCGTCACGACGTCGCCGTGCTCGACACCTTGGACCATGCCTGCATCATCGACGGGGTACGGCTGGGCTTTGGCCGCCGCGTGAACTTCGAACACAACGACATGCAGAGCCTCGAGAAGCGCCTCGAAGCGGTTCCGGAAGGCCGCGGCATCCTGATCGTGGTGGACGGCGTGTTCTCCATGGAAGGCGATCTGTGCAAGCTGCCGGAAATCGTCCAGCTGAAGAAGCGCTTCGGAGCGCGGCTGATGGTGGACGACGCCCACGGCATCGGCGTGTTCGGCGAGCACGGCCGCGGCAGCACCGAGCACTTTGGCCTCGAAGACGACGTGGACCTGGTCATGGGGACCTTCTCCAAATCCCTCGCCACGGTGGGCGGCTTCATTGCCGGGGAGGCCGCGGTGGTGGACTACATCCGCCACCATGCGCGCTCGGGGATCTTCTCGGCGGCACCGCCGCCGGCCTCCGTGGCGGCGGCCTCGAAGGCCATCGAGATCGTCGAGCGCGAGCCCGAGCGCCGCGCCCGGCTCTTCGACAACACGGCCTACATGAAGCGCGAACTCGAGGGCCTGGGCTTCGACACGGGCCTCTCCATGTCGCCGGTAATTCCGCTGGTGATTGGGGACGATCTGGTTACCTTCCGCATGGTGACACGCCTTCTGGAGGAGGGCGTCTTTGTCAACAGCGTGATCACGCCCGCCGTGCCGGCGGGCCACGCAATGATCCGCACATCCTACATGGCGACGCACGACCGCGAGCACCTGGACCAGGCGCTGGATGCCCTGGCACGGGTGGGACGGGAGCTGGACGTGCGCTGAGCCTGTGTCCGCGCGGGCGGACGCAGGCCTCGCAAGAGGGGACGGGGTGGCAGCACCTGCAACAACGAAACCGGCCGCGCCGGAAGCCGCAGACACGGCGTCCACGGGCATCGGCATCAGTGCCCGGGAAATCCGTCAGCGCTTTCCGGCGCTCTTCCAGCCGAGCCGGGCGATCTTCTGGACGGACCTGCTGGCCTCCACAGCGGTGGGCTGGGCGGGCTTCGCCCTGGCGCTGGCCTGGAGTGGCCCGGCGAGCCTGCTGGCCCAGATCGTGGCCGTGCTCGGCCTCTACCGGGCGGTGCTCTTCATCCACGAGCTCGCCCACCTGCGCCCGGGCGCAATCCCCCACTTCGAGCGGGTCTTTGACGCCCTGGTGGGGATCCCCCTGCTCGTGCCGAGCCTGATGTACGTAGGCAGCCACGGGGATCACCACCGGCGCAACACCTACGGCACCGACGCAGACCCGGAGTACGAGCCGATGGCGCACTGGAGCCGGGCGCGCATCCTGGCCTCCACGGGGATCATGCTGACGGTGCCGCTATTGCTGGTGCTGCGCTGGGGCGTGGTGGCACCGCTCTCCTGGCTCCTGCCGCCGCTTCGCCGCCTCACGGTGGCGAAGCTCTCCACCCTGGTCGTCAACGTGCGCTACCGACGCCCCGCACCCACGGCAGAGGCGCTGCCGCGCTGGCGCCTTGGAGAGCGCGGTGCCGCCGCCCTGGTGTGGAGCGTGGCCGCAGGCGTCTCCATGGGTCTGGTGCCCGTGGAGGTGCTTTGGCGCTGGTATGCCGTCACCGCCGCAATCCTGGTCATCAATCACTTCCGGACCCTGACCGCGCATCGCTACGAGAACCGCGGCGAGCGCATGGATACCCGCGGCCAGCTGGCCGACTCGATCAACCTGCGCGGCATCCCGGGCCTGACCGTGCTCCTGGCGCCGGTGGGCCTGCGCTACCACGGCCTGCACCATCTGGTTCCGGCGGTTCCCTATCACCACCTGGGCTCGCTGCATCGGGAGCTGATCGACGCGCTGCCCGTGGACTCGCCCTACCGCCTGACCGTACGGCACAGCCTCACGGGAACGTTGCGCGCTTTGCTCGAGCGCGCCGCGCGCAACACCGCTGCGGGCTGACTCAGCGCAGCAGACCGTCGCGCAGGATCCGCAGGATCACGGGCCATCCATACACCAGAGGGTGCCGCCGCTGACGCGGGCTGAGCTCGATGTGAACGCCGGAGTGACGCTCGAGCTTCCACAGGGCGTAGGGCGCCCAACCCTCGAAAGTGAGCGGCGTCTTCAGCTGGCCGAGCATCGCCAGGCTCTTCGAAAGGCGCCGACGGAACGGCCACTGGCGCCGCCTGCGCTGCAGGCGTTGCCCGGCTGCGCGCACACGGGTCGGCCTGCCGGTTTGAAGGGGCTCCAGAATCTCCAGCACGCCTGCCGCCTCCAGCGCCTCGAGGCCGGCTTGGAGCACTGCGCCGAAGCGCACGGACTGACTCGCATAGAGGGCGTCGATGGAGGCCTGCTGCTCGCCACGCAGCTCGGCGCGGTAGGTTTCGCGAAAGCCCCCCACAAAGAGCGCCTCGGGGGGAACCCGGCGCTCCGCTCCCTCCCCGGGCAGCCAGGCCAGCATCCAGCCAAGGGCGGTGCACGTGGCCGCATCCACCGCCGCCACCGCAGCCTCGGCGGCGGCGGCATCCCGAGCGTAGACGAGCCGCGCGGGCTGGCAGAAGCGCGCCCAGACCCGACAGTCCAGGCTTCGGCCCGCCGCCAGACGCGCGAAATCACGGGTCGATACCACGGCATACTTCGTGCGCAGCGTCTTGCCCGCCTGGGCGTGCTCGAGATAGAAGACGTTGGGAGGCAGCAGCCGTGCCAGCGCTGCCGCCAGGGCAGAGCGATGCACGGGGCGGTAGCGGTCCACCAGCACGTAGAAGTCCACGACGCCTTCCGCATTGCCGCGGCGCAGACAGGAGCCATAGAAGAGCACCGCCGCCACCGCGTCGCCGTGGCGGCGGCGGACCGCCTCGCATAGCGCGGCCACGCCGTCCGGAACCGCGCCAGCAAGCTCCTGGGCAAGCAGCCTGTGCAGCGCACTCTTCTCCGGCGCCCCCTCAGGCACGCAGGAACCGCACCCCTTCCACCGCGCTGATGCGCACCCTGCGGTCCGGCGTCGGCGGCAGCAGCTCTCCGTCCAGCACGAGGGCGGCGTCCAGGCACAGCTCCAACTGGTGGACGTTGCGGCTGGTGTAGCCGCGCTCCGGGGTGACAAAAGCCTGTGGGCGGCCGCGCAGGATGCCGGGGATTGCGCGGGCGGCGTGCTCGGCACGCCCCTCCACGGTGGTGACGCGCAACGGCGCCGGCTCCTGACCCCAGAAGGGATTCAGACCCAGGATCAGCCGCCGATTGGTGGTCACGAGGGAGAGCAGGACCTCCTGGCTCAGCTCCGGCTCCCTGTCGTAGCGGATCTGCATCTTGTCCAGCGCCAGGACGCCTTGAAAACGACCCCGGGCGGCGCGGCTCAGCTGCACCAGCAACGTGATGGAGGTGCCAAAGGCGCCCTGGAGCCGGCCCTGCGGAAAGCTCTGGTGAGTGAGCGACACCGCGCGCGCGAACATACCGGCCCCGAACACCATGCCAAAACGGACCTCGTCCGGCAGCGCCACGCGCAGCACCGAGCGCTCCACGATCCGCTCGGCCAGGCGTTCCTCGAGGGCCGCCTGGATCAGGGCCGCGAGGCCACGCACCGCAGAGCGCTGGGTGCCCAGGTCGATGGCTGTGGCATTGGTGCTGCCGCCGGGGAGCGGCGCGATCAGCGGCATCCAGCCGCTGCCGCCCTCTCCCAGTAGACGGGTGAGGGTGTGTTGCACCGTGCCATCGCCGCCCACCAGCACCAGTACCTCTACCCCTGCCTCCTCGAACTCGCGCAGCGCCTGGGGAACCGAGTGGTCGTCGTGGGTCTCCCGGTGTTGGATCTCGGGATGCCGCTTCAGAAAAGTGCGCACCTCCCCGCTGCGGGAGTGGCGCTTGCCGGCCCAGGTATTGTTGATGACGGCAATACGACGGCTCACCGCGTGCTCCGAACGAAGCTCGAGGTCTTGAGCAACGCCAGCACGGAGACCGGCCGGCCCGCGAAACTCCCGCCGAGCTGCCCGGTGCCGATGTCCACCTCGGGCTCGGCGTCCAACACGCGCCGGATCCAACGCGGCTGTCCGTCGAGAGGCCGAAAGCTCGCCAGGTGGTGCGGCGCGCTCAACGCGAGGTCCAGGTCGGCAACCGCCAGGCGCAGGCCGGTGGCAACCGGCCGGCCCTCGGGCCCCGGCGACCAGCGCACGTCCGCCCGCTCGGGAACCCCCTGGCTCACGACGACACCCCCGCGCACGACCGTGGCGAAGCGATGCAGGGCCCCCTCGGGCGTCTCCACCTCGGTGAAGTAGAGGCCGGTCTTGCCAAGGCGCGCGTAGAGCTCGAAGCGACGGCGCGTGCACCGCGTCTCGGAAACGCGCATCCAACGGTGCGTCAACGCCGCCCAGCCTTGCAGTGCGAGATCCTGCGCCATTCCCGCGCGCCAGAATGTGCCCTGGGCGGGGCTCGCCGCCTCCAGGACATCCTGGGGACAGCTGGAAACCACTGCAGCTGGGATCGCCGCCGCCGGACCCTGCGCGCCGATCTGCAAGCCCAGACGCAGCTCGTTCTTGTCCACCACGAAGCGCAGCGGCGACCCGCTCATATCGAGCACGATGGAGCGCAGGTCCAGGCGCCGACCGGCCTTCTGGAGCTTCCAGTGCCGCGGCTCCTCACTGCGGGAGAAACGCTGGACCGCGCCATCTGGGTCGATGAACAGACCGACGACGACGGCGCGCCCGTCGCCGGGGCCGAGGTTGTGGACGGCGGTCACGCTGAAGAGCACCTGGCCGGAATCGAAGGCGGCGAGGAGGTCCCAGTAGTCGCCCCCCAGCTCCTCGCTGGGCAGCCTCGCCTGGGGATCGCCCCGCCGTGGGGCGCTGCCGCCTGCAGCCGCGGTCCCCACGAGGAGCGCGAGCAGCCCGACCAACAGGGGATCCCGCTGGGAAACCCGGGGCAGCCAGGACAGCCAGGACAGCCGGAAGGCATGCACCCACCCTCCCGCGCGCTGCCGCGTCACCCACCGCCGCCTGCCCATGACCGCTGCCCCCTCCCCTTGGCGTTCGCTCCGGCTCCACTTCGGCTTGCTCGGCTAGGTGTGGGACGTCCAAGCGACTGCGAGAATGCTACCCCCGCGGGGGCAACCGCGGCATCACGCCTGGCCTCCTGACGCGTTGCGCGTATCGTAGCGGCGCGATGATGGAGCGCCCGGCGACCCAGCCTGCCCCGAGCTTTGTGCTGGCCCACCTCTCGGACCTCCACGTGACGCCCGTACACGTGGAGAACCCCCGTCTGCTGGCCAGCAAGCGCCTGCTCGGCTGGCTCTCGTGGAAACGCCGCCGCCGGCACGAGCATCGGCCCGCCGTGGTGTCCGCCCTCCTCACGGACCTGGCGCGGGTGGGCGCGGATCACGTAGCCGTCACCGGCGATCTCACGCAGCTCGGTCTGCCAGGCGAGGTCGAGGAGGCCGCGAGCTGGCTCGCCCGCATTGGCCCTCCCGAGCGGGTCAGCCTGGTACCGGGCAACCACGATGCCTACGCGGGCAACGCGGACCCGGTGCGCTGGGCGCCCTGGGCCGCCTACATGCGCGGCTCGGAGCCCACCCCCGGCCCCCGTTTCCCCTACCTGCGCCGGGTCGGCCCCCTCGCCATCGTGGGGCTCTCCTCGGCGCGACCCTCCGCTCCCGGCCTGGCAACCGGAACCCTGGGCGCGGAGCAATGCACCGCCCTGGAACACGCGCTGATCGCGGCAGGCCGGGAAGGCCGCTTCCGGGTCGTGCTCGTGCACCATCCGCCCATTGCAGCAGGCCAGTCGTGGCGTCGCCGGCTCACGGATGCCCCGGCACTGCGTGCCGTCCTGGCCCGCACGGGGGCGGAGCTGGTGCTGCATGGCCATCTGCACCGCACCCACATGGAGAAACTCCCCGGACCGGCCGCGCCGATCCCGGTGCTCGGGGTCCCCTCGGCTTCCTCCATCGGCCCCCGCCCGGAGCGGCGCGCACGCTACCACCTCTACGAGATCGGCACGGGCACACTTCGTTGCAACGTGCGGGGCTACGACCCGGAGAGCGGCTGCTTTGCCGCGGAGGGCGCACTGCCCTTGTGACGCGCCCCGAGGATGCGCTCCACCAGCACCACATCCTCGGGCCGGTCCACGTCGATCGCCGCCTCGGCAAAGGGCAGCGTGACCGTGCCCACGCGAACTCCCATGGCCTGTGAGGCGCGCGCCAGCGCCTGCTCCAGGTGCAGGCGGCCCAGGGCAAAGCGCAACAGGGCCAGCGGACCGAATACGGCCGCCAGCCGCCAAGGGCGTTTGCGCAGGGACTCCGCCCGGGTCCAGAACCGTGCCGCCCGCAGCGCCTCGGGAGAGCGGAACCAGAAGAGGTTGGCGCCGCTGATGGCGTCCGGGAGCAGGCGCACGAAGGTGCGCGGCGCGTCCGGGAAGCGCGCTCGAAAGACGCGGGCCGGCACCACGCCGACCACCAGATCCGCCTGCTGGCGGGGCGCCTCCGCCAGAAAGTGCCGAAGCATCTCGGCGCTGAGCAGGGCGTGATCCGAGCTCACGACCAGCAGCGGTCTGGGCGAATCCATCGCCGCCAGGAAGCGCTCTACGCTGGCAGCAGGAGAGCTGGAGGCGGGAGTGCTCACCAACCCACCCGCATCGCGCAGCGCCCGGACCTGCGGCGCGCCGTCGAGCAGCGTCGGGTCCGCGACGCTCACGTGGACGGGCCTCGGAACACCCGCCTCGAAGAGCGCCTCGGCGACACGCACGAGACACGGCACACCCTGAAAGGCAACCAGTGCCTTGTGCGTCACGCCCGTCGCCACACACACGGGGTCGGGGCCCCCGCGCCGTCCTGCAAGCATCAACGCCTGCGGCGGGGCGACAGCCGCGAGGCCAGGCGAATCGGGGTGGGCATTCGGCACGGCGGCCGCCATCATACCGAAGCGGCACATCCCGACGGGCCCCGACAAGGGCTCGGGGGTACGCGCAGGATGGGGGGGCCTCTGGGAGTAGGGGGAAAGCACGGGCGGAGGTGTATGCCGCGTTGCCTGGCGCTGCTGGTGGCCACGGCAGCACTGTTCGGGTGCGGGGACGCGGACGCAGGGGGCCCTGCTAGCCCGTCATCTGGAGCGGGGACCCGGATTGCCGGGGCTTGGCTCGACACGGGAGACCATCCGCTCCACGCGGCCCTCACCCGGCGCCGCGGGGGCGATCTCGACGCCATCCGTCGCAGTGGGTACCTGCGCGTCCTCACCAGCTACAGCAATACGAACTACTTCATCACGAACGGCCAGCAGCGCGGCCTCGAGTTCGAGCTGCTGCGCACCTATGAGCGCTTCCTGAACCGCCAGGAGCGGGCGGCGGGGCGGCCGCCCATCGCCGTGCTCTTCCTTCCACTCCCCTTCGACCAGCTGATTCCCGCACTGCTGGCCGGGGAAGGCGATGTCGCGGCCGCGGGTCTCACCGTCACGCCGGCGCGCCGCCGACGGGTTCTCTTCACGAATCCCTACCTCAAAAACGTGAGCGAGGTCGTCGTGCGCAACAAGGGTGCGCCTCCGGTGCCGAACCTGGCGGCACTCGCGGGCAGGACCCTGCAGGTGGTTCGCGGCAGCAGCTGGGCCGCGCATCTCCGGGCCCTCGCGGCCGCCGGGACCTGGAAGCGAGCGCCGCGGATCCGCGAGGTGGACGAGTCCCTGGAGGCGGAGGATCTGCTGCAGATGGTCCACGCCGGGATCTACCAGTACACCGTGGTGGATGACCATCTCGCCCGGCTCTGGGCCGAGGTGCTGGGAGACGTGGTGGTGGAGGAGAATGCGCGCGTGGCTCAACACGAACGCCTGGCCTGGGCGTTGCGCCCGCACAGCTCCCAGCTGGCCCAGAGCATGAATGCCTTCATCGCACAACATCGTCAGGGCACCCTGCTCGGCAACACCCTCTTCAAGCGCTACTTCGCCAACGTGCACTGGATCTCCAACCCGACCCGCCTGGGGGAATGGAAGCGGCTGCGTCCCTACGAGGCGGCCTTCCGGCGCTACGCAGGGCAGTACGGCTTTGATTGGCTCGAACTGGTCGCTCTCGCCTATCAGGAATCCCACCTCGACCCGCAAGCCCGTAGCCGCCAGGGCGCCGTCGGCCTGATGCAGATCCGCCCCACCACGGCGCGAGATCCCCACATCGACATTGCCAATGTGGAGAGCGACCCCGAGGCCAACATCCACGCGGGCACCCGCTACCTGGCCTTCCTCCGGGATCGCTACTTCACGAGCCCGGCAATCTCCGCGAGGGACCGCCTGGACTTCGCCCTTGCCGCCTACAACGCGGGCCCGGCGCGCATCAACCGGCTACGACACCTTGCGGTGCAGCAGGGCCTGGATGGCAACCGCTGGTTCGGCCACGTGGAGCACGTGGCGCGCCGCGAGATCGGCCCGGAGACTGTGACCTACGTGGCCAACGTGAACCGCTATTACATTGCCTACCGCTGGATGCGCGAGCTGCAGCAGGAACGAGCCAAGGCGCGGAGCAAGAGCGTGAGCCGCGCCCCGGCCGCCGGCCGCGGCATGGGCGGTAACTCTCGCGCTGACGAGCCGGCGTGAACAAGGGCCTCGCCATCGCGCTGGGCCTCGGCCTGCTCCACATCGTGTGGGCGACCACGGCGGCTCGCCACTTTCGGAGCGGGCGGCCCGGGCCCTCCTGGACACCGCTGTTCCGGCCTCCCGGCTCGGATCGTTTCGACCCGCCGCACCTCTCCCGGGAAGTGGCCATTCTTGTCCTCGTCCTGCTCGCAGCCACCCTGCTGCGTCTCTACCGGCTGAACACGGACCTCTGGATCGACGAGGTCTTTACCCTGGTGGACTCGGTTCGGCTTCCCTGGGGCCATCTGCTCGCAACCTACACGAGCGACAACACCCACCTGCTCTACTCGATCCTGGGCAAGCTCTGCACCGGGGCGTTGGGGGAGTCGCCAGCGGCCCTCCGCCTGCCCGCCGTGACCTTGGGGGTCGCCAGCATCGCCGCGGCCTGGCATCTCGCCCGGCAGCTGTGTGGCCCGCGCCAGGCGCTGCTGCTCGCAGCGCTGATGGCATTCTCCTACCACCACCTGTGGTTCTCGCAGAATGCGCGCGGCTATACCGGCCTGCTGCTGGCCACGATCCTCTCGACGGATCTCCTGCTGAGCTGGCTCCACAGCGGGCGCGCGCGCCAGGGCATTGCGGTGGGTGCCGCCCTGATGCTGGGGTTCGGCTTCCATCTGAGCATGGTCTTCGTAGCCGCCGCCCAGGGGCTCGTGGTGCTGTGGCTCCTCGGCAGACAGCGCGTGCCGTTGCGCGCCTGGCCGAGAGCCCTCTGGCCCTTCCTGCTCGGCGCGACGCTGAGCCTCCAGCTCTACGCGCTGGCCCTGCCCCAGCTCGTGCCCTTCTACCTGCATCCTCCCATCTCTGCGCCGCCCTCGGCGGAGTGGAAGCAGCCGCTCTGGCTGCTGAACGAGATCTTTCGCAGCTTTGGTGTGGGCCCGGCCCTGGGGTCGGCAGGCCTTGTGCTGGCGTGCCTGCTCATGCTGGCCGGCGGCATCTTCGTGTTGCGTCGCTGGGGAGTGGCTACCTGGCTCTTCGTGCTTCCCAGCGTGCTGACGGCCGGCGCCCTGATTGGCCTGGGACGCAACCTCTGGCCGCGCTTCTTCTTCAACCAGCTGGCCTTCGTACTACTGCTTGTAATCCACCCGGCATGGCGGCTCGCGAGCCTGGCGGGCGCGCGGCTTCGCTGGCCCGGCGGGCGGCACCTGGCTGCCGCTGGCGGCATCCTGGTGCTGGCGCTCTCTGCTGCCACGCTGCCCCGAAACTATCGCGCGCCTAAACAGGATTTTCGGGGTGCCCTGGCTTTTGCCCGCCACGCCCGCGCGGCGGGTGACCGCATCGCCGGCGTGAGCCTGGCCGGCGTCATCTACGGGCGCTACTACGCGCCGGGACTCCCAAGCGTCGCGACGCTCTCCGACCTCACCAGGCTGCGGGCGGCGCCGGGGCGCCTGTGGCTCATCTACACCCTGGGCGGCTATCTGCACGCCAGCCAGCCGAAACTCTGGGCGGCGCTCCAGGGAGGCTTCGAGGAAGCCGCTTCTTTTCCAGGGACCCTCGGTGATGGGGCGATGGTGGTGCTGCGGGAGAAGCAGGCCAGGCGACCCACCGTCCGCGCCCTACCCTAAGCTGCGCGCCAGCATCCACCACACCCCCAGGGTGCACACGCAGCCGCTCCCCACTTCCATGACCACCCGCTGAGGCCAGCCCCCCCGCCAGCGCGCCAGGGCGGCCAGCAACGGCCAGACCAGCATGACGATGCCGAGCTGGCCGATCTCCACGCCGAGATTGAAGCCCAGGAGGGCGGAGAGCAGCTGGCTCCTGGGTAGCTGGATCGATGTCAAGACGCCCGCAAAGCCAAAGCCATGCACGAGGCCAAAGCAGAAGGCGATCGCAAAGCGCAGGCGTGCTGGCTGGTCCACGCGCTCGAGCAACGTGAAATAGCAGAGCGCGAAGAGCGCGAGGCCCAGGCAGGTGAGTGCGGGAATCACACTCCAGCCGAGGCCGGCCAACGCGGCCATGAGGCCGAGAAGCGCCACCACGATCCAGGGCAGGAAACGCGGGCGGCCGGCCAGGAGCCAGGCGTTCTCCACGGCGACCAACGCGATGGAGAGACCGATCAGGGCATTGACCGCGCGTGGATCTGGAGCCAAGTGGCCCAGCGCCGCCAGCGCCAGGGTGATGCTGTGCGCCAGGGTAAATCCCGTCACGATGGTGATGACCTCCCGCGCGCGGGAGGCCAGCAGCAGCAGACCCAGCAGGAAGACCAGGTGGTCATACCCCGTGGCGATGTGCTCGATGCCCAGGAACACATAGCGGCCGATGGCTTCGCGAAGCGGCTGCGGCGCCTGCGCCCCCACCTCGGGCAGCAGGAAGCGCGGCTTCGCTTTGGAGAGAACCCGCTCCTGGATACGTCCGGCGTCATCGTGCAGCCGCACGAAGTGGAGGTGCCCTGGCGCAGGCCCGCGCAGCACCTCGCTCACGATCGCCAGGCGCCCCTCCGGCGGACAGCGGACCCGCCACTCCAGCAGTGCCCGATCTCGTGGGGCTGCCAGCGCCCGGGGACCGTCCACCACCGGGCAGGGGGTCCCGCCGGCTTCGAGGCGCAGAGCGTGGCTGAGGTAGGCCCCGAGCTCGGGCCGCAGAGCGGGAGGCTGGACGGTGCCCCAGGGAAGACGCGTCAGCTCGAGCTGCGGAATGCGGAAGGTGATGCTGGCCTCGCGTCCGTGCAGGATCCAGCTCGAATAGGAGGTGCTGCGCGTGTGGCCGCTCGCGGGCAGGGGGAGCGCGGCCAGCAGCAGCGCGAGGCCGCAGAGCAGGCCCCTCACTGGAGATCGGCCTCGACGACGACGTCCGCGCGCTCGCGCAAGTCGTCGAGGTACTTCCGCAGCGCGCGGTCCCCGGCACGGCGCACCCATTCGGCGCGAACCTGCTTGCGAATCTCGTCGAGTGGGGGCGTGCGCGCAGCCTCGCGATCCACGAGGAGAAAGACGTGAATCCCAGTGCCGGAGCGCACGGGCTCGCTCACGGCGCCCTTCTGCAGCGCCATGACCCTGCGCAGTGCCGTGGGACCGATGTACTCGCGCAGCTTCAACGGCGGCAGCAGCACGTCGGGCAGTGGCGAGACCTCCGGATCCCCCAGCGCCTTGCGCACTGCCGCGATGGAATCTCCCGCCAACAGGCGCTCGCGCGCCAGCTCCGCACGAGCCCGCACGCTTGCTTCCTCGGCTCCAGCTGGAACGCGAAAGAAGACCTGCTCCACCTGCACCCGACCGGGCTGCGTAAAGAAGCCCGACTGCTCTGCGTAGAAGTCGCGAAGCTCGCCATCGCTGGGCTCACGGTCTTCCACCTCGACCACCACCGAACGGATCATCGCCTGGGTAATGTCTCCGCGCAGGCGCCGGTCGCTCTTTGCCAGTCCCAGCTCGAGGCCACGCTGCACCAGCAGCTCCTCGTCGATCATGCGGTCCAGAACCCGCTTGCGCACCGCGAGCGTGGCGACCCGCCGCGTATCGCTCTCGAGCCCCGCCACCAGGCGCGCGTGGTCTTCGGCGTAGATCGGCGTGCCATTGACCAGGGCCACGGCGTCCTCGGGAACTGCTTCACCGCTCGAGAGCAGACCTACGGCGGCCAGCACGATCCCCAGGGCCGCGCCGCCGGCGAGCCAGAGCAGGGGCCTTTTCTTGTCGACTAGGGGTGCGTGAGGGACCATGGCGGAGAACCCTAGCCCGCGCACCCACGAGTCCCAAAACACCTCGGGAATGCGGACCAATCCCAGCTACCCTGGCACGGAGCGGCGGAAGGAGGAATGGATGGGAGAAGTCCTGGAGCTTGCGGAGCGCGCCTGGCGAGGAGCCCTCGAAGAGACACAGGTGGCCCCGGGCAATGCCCTGGTGGGCTTCGAGGAACTCGCGCCGGGCCTGGGCTTCATGTCGGCCTTCTCGAACGTCGGCATCCTGGAGAGCCGGGAGGGCCTCATCTTCCTGGACACGAGCAGCTTCTTCCACGCGAGCCGACTCTTCGAGGAGGTGCGGCATTGGTCCGGCAAGCCAGTCCACACGGCCGTCTACACCCACGGACATGTGGACCACGTCTTTGGCCTGCGTCCCTTCGAAGAGGAAGCCCGGGAAAAGGGCTTCACACTTCCACACGTCGTAGCCCACGAGAACTGTCCGGCTCGCTTCGCGCGCTACGTGCTCACCAACGGCTACAACGCCATCATCAACCAACGCCAGTTCGGCTTCCCGGAGCCGGTATTTCCGAAGCAATACCGCTACCCGGACGAGACACTCCGTGGGGACCGCTCCTTGCAGGTGGGGGACGTGCAGATCGATCTCCACCATGACAAGGGCGAGACCGACGACCACCTCTGGGCCTGGATCCCGAAGCACCGGGCGCTCTATACCGGTGACCTCTTCATCTGGGCTTCACCCAACTGCGGCAATCCGCAGAAGGCACAGCGCTACCCGCGCGAGTGGGCTGCGGGGCTGCGCCGCATGCAGGCGCTCGAGGCAGAGACCCTGCTGCCGGGCCACGGCCCTCCCATTCTCGGTGCCGAGCGGGTGCGCCAGGCCCTGGGCGAAGCCGCCGAACTGCTCGAAACCCTCGTGGAGCAGACCCTGCGGATGATGAACGACGGGGCCCGCCTGGACGACATCCTGCATGCCGTCAGTCTGCCGGAGCGGCTCCTGGCGCGCCCCTACCTGCGACCCAGCTACGACGATCCGCGCTTCATCATCCGCAACCTGTGGCGTCTCTACGGCGGCTGGTACGACGGCAACCCGGCACACCTGAATCCGGCTCCGGACTCCCAGCTGGCCACGACCCTTCTGGAGCTTTGCGGAGGGGGCGAGACCCTGACCCGCGCGGCCGAGGCACAGGCCGCCGCCGGAAAGCTCGACGTCGCGTGCCACCTGGCCGAGTGGGCGGTGCAGGCGGCGCCAGACGATGGCCATGCCCACGGCGTGCGCTCCGCGGTGTACAAGCAGCGCGCCCGTCAGGAGACATACTTGATGGCCAAAGGCATCTACCGCGCTGCCGCACGCAAGAGTGGCGAGCGGGAACTCAGCTGAGTTCCCGCTCGATCCTCGGGAGGACGTGGTCGGCGTAGAGATGGACGCTCTCCCAGGCAAGGTCGGGGGGCGTGCCACCGCAGAGGGGAAAGAGGACGAAGCTGGCCAGGGGGCCCTGCCGACTGGCACGGGCAACGCACTCGTCGGGCGTGAGAACGCGATACTTGCCCTCGGCTCGCAGGCCCGCCACGTCGAGGGCATCGGAGTGTACGACGGAGCGCTGGCTGCGGGGCTGCCAGCTGGCGTAGGTCGCGGCGTCGTGGAGCAGATAGCGCCCGATCTGCGACCAGGTCCGATCCGGATCCTCGGAGACCCAGATCATTTCGCCGTTTCCCGGCGGCAGCACGAGGGGATTCTCCACGCCCAGGCGCTCACACTCGGAGAGGTAGAGCTGGATCATCTCGGCATCGTTCGTCGCGGGCTGGTAGGGAAGCCCAAAGCGCGCGGCCCGGCGCGCCCCCGCTTTGCTCTGACCCCCCATGAAGAGCATGGGGTGCGGCTGCGTAAAGGGCCTTGGCGTGACCCGCACGGTACGCCCCTGGTACTCGAAGGGCTCCCCGGTCCATGCCTCGAGCAGCACCTCCACGACCTCGTCCAGCAGCTTGCCCCGCGTGTCCCACGCCTTGCCGAAGCATTCGTACTCCTCGGGCCGGTAGCCCATGCCGGCCGTGATCCCGATCCGTCCCTGGCTCGCCAGATCCAACACGGCCAGGTCTTCCGCGAGCTTCACGGGCTCGTAGAGCGTGGCGAGCAGCGCCGCTACGCCGACTCGCAGCTTGCGGGTTCGCCCGAGGATGCACCCGGCCATGGGTAGGGGCGCGGGCAGGAATCCATCGTCCACACCGTGGTGCTCGGAGAGGGAGATGGAGGTGAAGCCGCGCGTATCGACGTACTCCGCCATCTCGAGGGCCGCCGCATAGAGCGCGGCGGGGGAGGCGGGCGAGAAGGAGGGGGCCCGCATGTCGAGGCGTAGGATGGACATCACCACGGAATGGGCTCCTTGTCGAGCTGGAGAGGGGCGTTCAATGGGCCAACAGCTCCGGGTGGCGGGCTTCGAGCATGCGCCGCATGCCGTCCCGCCACTGCACCTGCGGCTGGCCGACCCGCCGGGCCAGCAGGGCATTGTCCGCCACGACGCTTCGCAGGGTCTGGTCGCTGTGCTCGAACTTCGGCGAGAGCCCAGTGAGCTCACCGAGGTAGCGGCACCACTCGGCAATGCCAACGGGCTCCGGGCCGGTCCAGTTGAAGGTGGGAGGCGGCAACGCCGCCTGGGCCAACAGACCCGGCAGCGTGGCCAGGATGTCGTCCTCGTGGATGGGGCTGTAGAGAGAAGGGTCGTCCCGACAGACGGGAATCGGGATTCCACGCTGCATCATGATCAGGTGGATCGCGGGCCAGCCGCCGTTCGACCCATAGGGAACACCCAGCCGCGCGATGACCGCCGGCACACGGAACTCCCCGGCGGCAAAGCGCACTACTGTCTCGGAGGCGATCTTGGAGATGCTGTAGGTGGGAAACATCACGCGGTGGTTGTCACCGAGCGGCGCGTCCTCCTTGCGTGGGGTCGCACCCGCATCCTGGTAGACCCCGGTGGTGGAGCAGTGCAGGAAGGCCTTCGCGCGCCGACAGCGCGAGAGCAGGCGTCCGGCACCCTCCGCATTCGCCCGCAGGTCATAGGTGAAGTCTCCGGACTTCACGACCGAGAAGTTCAACACCAGATCGACGTCCTCGGGGACCTGGGAGAGATCGTCCCCGGCAAGATCCACCGCCACCGGGGTGATCCCTGCCTCCTCCAGGCGCGTTCGTGCGCTGGGCTCGCGCAGGCGCGCGAGACCCAGCACCTCGTTGTTCCGGGCCAACGCGCTGGCCACGGCAAAACCGACCTGGCCCGTCGCGCCGGCCACGAGAATGCGTTGATCGTGCAGGGGAGCGGGCGGAGCGGTCATGCGATGGGCCTCCAGGAGGTGACGGAGCCTATCCAAGGGAGCGCGTCGCACAAGGCGCGGCTCCCCCGAGCCATTTCCAATACTCGCCGGCGAGCCGGGCCCGAAGCCCGTTCGGGGGCGATGTGCTTCCCGCGCATCCGGCTCTCCTCAGCGCTCGTTGGGCAGTTCCTGCAGGACGTGAAAGCGGACCTGGCCGCGTGCCACCAGCTTGCCATCCGCTTTTCGGGTGATCTCCACCGCCCACAGATGAGCGCTGCGCCCGGCGTGCAGCGGGCGCCCCTCGCAGCACAGCTCCCCAACCGAGTGCGAACGGAAGAAATCCGTCTGATTGGCGACGCCGAGAACGCCCTTCTGGCCCCGGCTGAGGGCGGCATGGCCGGCCCCGTAGCTGGCCACGGCTTCGACGATGGAGCAGTAGACGCCTCCGTGAAGCACCCCGTAGGGTTGGTGATGTTGCGGCCCGGCCAGCAGGCGCGCGCGCACGATCTCCGGAGAGACCTCCAGGAACTCGATCCCCAGGGTCTTACCCCATGCATCCGACTCGTTCATGCCATCCATGGGTGCCTCCACAAGGTTCTGCACAAGCGCTCAGCTCTCTGTGCGGAACTGCGCCCGGGTCTGCTCGCCCATGACTTCCACAAGCTGCTGGCGAGGAAGCTTGTCCAGCGCCGCACGGACCTAGCGGTTGCCCTCGCCGGGAACCAGGAGGTGTTGCTTCCCAAGGGCATCCAACGCCTCGCGAGCCACGGCCGCGGCGCTTTGCAGGGACGCCCGATCCACCCGGGGCTGATGCGCCTGGAAGCCGGGGGTATCCGTCGAGCCGGGAGCCAATGCGAGAACGTCGACCCCTAGAGGCTTCCATTCCCACCACAGTGCCTCTGCCAACGCCAGGTCGTAGGCCTTGCACGCCGAGTAGCCCGCCACAAAGCCCGTTCCCTGGAAGCCGGCCAGGGAGGAGGTGAGGATCATCCCCCCACGCCCCCGTCGGCACAGGGACGCACCGAGCACCCGGGCCGTGGCGAGGGGCCCCGCGCAGCCCACACCGAGGACGCGCAGGTGGGTGGCCAGATCGTCATCGAGGAAGAGACCCACCCGCGAGATCATCGCAGTGTAGACGACCAGCCCGAGGTCCAGCGGGGCGGCCGCAGCGGCGAGCTGCTTGCCCACCCCCACGTCCGCCAGGTCCAGCATGGCGCAGCGAACATCCCGCCCCTGAGCGCGGGCCTCCCCAGCGGCCTCCTCCAGTAGATCCTCCCGCAGGTCGATCAGCAGCAGATCCAGGCCGCGCACGGCGAGCTCCCGAGCGAAGGCGCGGCCGATCCCCTGCCCCGCACCCAGCACAACCGCCCAGGGCCCATAGCGCGCAGGAAAGCCGGCCGTCACGCGCCCACCGCGATGTCGAAACGCTCGACATAGTCCGCAAAGCGCGCCTGCACCTGCTCCCGAGTGAGCCCGTACTCCTCGAGACCGTAGTCGTGCTGGCCGTGCTTGCCGGGAGGGTTGGCCGCCACATGCCGAGCCATGGCGGCCTCCGCTTCGGCAGGCAAGGTCAACTCGAAGTGGCGGTAGATCTGCCGGACAACCGCCAGGTTGTCGGAGACGAAGCGACCGTACTCCACATCGACGAAGCGAGCGGGTTCCATCCGCTCGCGGGCGGCGAGACCTCGCTCCAGGGAGGTGGCGTAGAAGTCCATCACCGCGGGTCCGAGCTGCTGCTTGTCAAAGCCGTCGCGCCCGGCCATCAGCAGCGCCGTCATGCTGCAGGCCGATGCCGTGCACTCCAACGGGTTGCGGTGGTTCCAGACGATGCTGACGTCGGGGAAGGCCTCCACCAGCGCATCTAGCCCCCACATGTGCGCCGGAGCCTTGAGGAGCCATCTCTCCCCCGGCCGCTGCCAGTCGAGGAGCTGCAAGATGCGCTTCTCATAGGCGTATAGCGGGCGAAGGTCCTGCAGCCGATACCACGACGCGTAGGGCTCCATCAGCGGCTCGATCCCCATCTGCACACCACCAAACGTATAGGCGTGGAGGAGCACGCATTCTTCGGGCGTATCTGCGCTGACGTAGTGGACCTTGGTGAAGTCGGGGTTCTTCTCGCGGCCCTGGGCGTAGTGGGCCTCGATGGCCTCGCGACGCGGGTCCGGCTGATCCGCCCCGAGCCCTTCGATGGGATCCGGGCACTGGGTCTCCCACAAGCGCAAGGGGCGGGCGGCCGGGTCCATGGCCAGCAGGTTGAAGAGCGCCGAGGTCCCCGAACGTGGCAGACCGGTCAACACCATGGGCTTCGGGATGGGGCGCTGCAGCACCTCGGGGTGGCGCTTCCACGCCTCCTCCAGCTTCAGGCGTGTGGTCAGCAGGCCCATCACGCGGCGGTAGCTCCGCCTGCGCCCCTTCTCCGTGAAGGGGTTCTCGTCGAAGGTCCGCAACAGCATGCGCAGCCCCTCGCGGAAGCGCTCGTCACCGAAATCCGCGAGGCCGGTCGCCTGCTCCGCGCCACGCAGGACCCTCGCCTCGCCAAAGTCGATCTCCGCCATCAGATCTCCAGCACGGTGCGGATCCCGCGGCTGGCGCGCAAGTCGTCCATGGCCGCGTTGATCTCGGCAAGGGGCCGACGCGCGGTGATCAGGGCTTCCAGGTCCAGGCGCCCGGCGCGCCACAGCGAGATCAGACGCGGCACCTCGCGAAGGGAGTTGACACTGCCGAGCAGACAGCCCATGAGCTTCTTGCTGGCAATGGTGAAGAAGGGCGCGGGCTCGATGTGGATGGCCTGATCCGCTGGTGGAGCACCCACGCACACGATGCTGCCGCCATTGCGCGTCGCGTGGAAGCCAGCCGTCACCAGCGCCGCCACACCGGCTGTCTCGAAGGCATAGTCCACCCCGATTCCGGAGGTCAGCTCGCGGGTCATCGCGACCACGTCGTCGCTCGAGGGATCGAGAAGATCGCTCGCACCAAAGGCCTTGGCCGCTTCGCGTCGCTCCGCCACTGGGTCCGAGACGATGATACGCGCCGCGTTCGCAAGGCGCGCCCCCTGCACCGCAGAGAGTCCGATGCCACCGAGGCCCATCACCAGGACCGTGGCGCCCTCCTCCACCCCGGCGGTGTTGAGCACGGCCCCCACACCGGTCTGCACCGCGCAACCGATCACGCAGGCGATCTCCAAGGGAGTCTCCTCGGGGATTTTCACCGCGCCGGTCTCGTGCACCACGCTGTACTCCGCAAAGCCCGCCAGGTTGAGGCCACGAAAGACCCGCTTGCCGGCGCGCGAGAGCCCGGTGGAGCCGTCGGGAAAGGTATTCGTCATGATGCCCATGCCGCGCTCGCAGAGGCTGAACTCGGCCCGCACGCACCAGTAACAGGTGCCGCAGGGGGGGCACGGGGTGAGCACCACCTTGTCCCCGGGAGCCACGCTGTGAACGCCCTCCCCGATCTCCTCTACCACGCCCGCCGCCTCATGCCCGAGGATCATGGGCAGCATCTCCTGCACGGCACCATCTACGACGCTGACATCCGAATGGCACAGGCCGCAGCTCTTGACCCGCACCTTCACCTCTCCGGGGCGCGGGTTGCGCAGATCGACGTCGTCTGCGATGGAGAGCGGGGTGCCAGGTGTCTCGAGCAGGGCAGCGCGCATGATTTCCTCCGACGGTAGGGAACGAAGAGTAGCCTGTTAGGATGGGGGGCCGCACGGTGGGGCTCGCCAGGTTGCGTGCGGGTGCTCGGAACCTGGCGAGGGGAGGCTTTCCACGATGGCTGCAGCACGAATCGCGACGCGATGAAGGTGATGGTGACAGGGGGAACCGGCTTCGCCGGCTCCCACACCGTGCGCGCCCTGCGCGCCGCCGGCCACGAGCTACGACTGCTGGTGCGCAACCCCAAGAAGCTGAAAGCGGTGTTCGGAGCGGATGCGGATGGCATCGGGGAGGTCGTCGTCGGAGACGTCACGGACGAGGCATCTGTGCTTCGGGCCATGCAGGGCTGCGATGCGGTCTTCCACGCGGCAGCCCTCGTGGCCCTGGAAGCCTCGCGGGCCCGGGAGGTGCTGGAGACGAATGCACGCGCCGTCTCGCTCGTGGTCGAAGGAGCCGTCCGCAGGCAGATCGAGCGCATCGTCTACGTCTCCAGCGCCAGCGCGCTCTTTGCCCCGGGCACGCCGCGGATCACCTCGGAGATGCCGGTCGCCCCGGCGCGCAGCGCCTACGCGCGCTCGAAGGCCGATGCGGAGCGCACCGTGCGGCGCCTCCAAGCCGAGGGGGCGCCAATCCGCGTAAGCTATCCGTGCGGCATCCTCGGCCCGGATGATCCCGGCCTGAGCGAAGCCAATCACATGCTCTACAGCTTCTACGCGGACACCTTCGTGGTGACCTCCGCGGGCTACCAGGTGCTCGACGTCCGAGACCTGGCCGAAGCCCACGTGAAGCTCCTCGAATGTCCGGGTGGACCCTGCGGCTACATGCTGGGCGGCGAACAGCTCACCTGGCGCGAGTTCGGCAACCGCATCGACGCGCTCACGGGAGCGCCCATGCGGCGCCTCACCCTCCCGGGCCCCGTGCTTCGGGCCGCCGGCCATGTGGGCGACCTCATCAAGCGGGTCTACGACTTCAACTTCCCCTTGACCATCGAGTCCATGCACTATGCCACCCACTGGCCGGGCGTGGATGCACGACCCGCAGAGCAGGAGCTCGGCGTCCGCTTCCGGCCGGCCGACGAGACCCTGTCCGACACGCTCCGCTGGCTGGTCCGCGCGGGCCACCTGCCCCCGTCCAAGATCGGGCGACTCATGGAGACCGAGCCGGGGAAATCCCCGAGCTGAGCGAATTTCCAGCCCTCGCTTCTCAAGGCGCCGCCCGCGAAGGCCGATCCGCCAAGCGATGATCTGGCTCTTCCCACAGCCGCCGTCCGCACGGACGAGTCTTTTTGGCCCCACGTGAGCGCCTCGAACGCACGCAAGCGATCGGTGGTCCTGGTGGTCGACGACGACGAAGCCGTGCGCCGTGTGGTCGGCCGCGCTCTCGAGCGTGACGGCCTCGAAGCCATTCTCAGGGCGGATGGCGAGGCGGGAATGTCAGCCTTTGACGAGCGCACGCCGGACGTGGTGCTCCTCGACGTCCAGATGCCAGGTCCGAACGGCTTCGAGATCTGCGAGACCCTCCGCAGCCGGCCGGGAGGCCGCGAGGTCCCGGTGGTGATGATGACGGGCCTCGACGACGTACACGCAATCCGCCGAGCCTATGACGCGGGCGCGACGGACTTCATCACGAAGCCCATCAACTGGATCATCCTGAGCCATCGCCTGCGTTACCTGCTGCGCGCCGACGACAACCTGCGCGCCCTCCGTCGCAGCCGGGAGCGGCTCTCCGCGGCCCAGAAGCTGGCGAGCATGGGAAGCTGGCAGCTCGACGCTGCGACCGGGGAGCTGCAGGCCTCGGAAGAACTCTGGCACTTGCTGGGGCTCCTCTCGCGGGAAGGGGCAAGCGTGCGCAGCGTTGTAGAGCGCGTGCACCCCGATGACCTCCATACCGTACGAGAAGAGATCCGGCGCTGCGTGCAAGGCGGACACCAGGTGCGTTTTGACCACCGCATGATCCGCGGCGACGGCGTCGAGCGGCTCTGCCACTCCCAGATCCACCCGGTGATCGGCGAGAACGGCGCGCTCATGGCTCTCGATGGCGTGACCCAGGACCTCACCGAGCGGCGTCGCACGGAGGAGCAGATCCGCTTTCTCGTCTCCCACGACAGCCTCACGAGCCTTGGCAACCGGCGGCTGCTGCGCGAACGCCTCGACCTCGCCCTACGCCTGGGTCGGCGCGAGGGGCACCATGTCGGGCTGATCTTCCTCGACCTCGACCACTTCAAACGCATCAATGAGACCCTCGGTCACTCGGTGGGCGACTCCCTGCTGCGCGAGGTCGCGGACCGCCTCATCACCTGCGTGCGCGACGCGGATCTCGTGGCCCGAAGCGAAGAGGAATCATCCGTCTCCAGGCTTGGTGGGGACGAGTTCACGATCCTGCTGCCAAAGGTGCGCGATGCGCAGAGCCTCGGGGGCGTAGCCCGACGCATGTTGGAAACGATCTCGAAGGCCTTCCACCTGGAGGGGCACGATATCGTGCTGGGGGGAAGCATCGGCATCTCTGTTTTCCCGGAAGACGGCGAAGACTCCGAGAGCCTGCTCTCCAACGCCGAGACCGCGATGTATCACGCCAAGGAGCAGGGGCGGAACAATCACCAGTTCTATGCCGCCTCCATGAATGCCGTGGCCCTGCGCCGGCTCATCCTCGAAGGCAAGCTGCGAAATGCCCTCGACGCCTCGGAGTTCGAGGTCTACTACCAGCCCAAGATCGAGCTTGCGACGGGCCACATCGTTGGCTTCGAGGGCCTCGTACGCTGGATGGATCCCGAGCTGGGAATGGTGATGCCGGGGGACTTCATCCCCATCGCCGAGGAGACGGGTCTGATCCTACAGCTCGGCGAGTGGGTCCTCGCGGAAGCCTGCCGCCAGGCCCGCGAGTGGGATGAACGCGGCCTGTGCAACGTTCCCATCGCCGTGAACCTCTCTCCCCAGCAATTCAAGAAGCCCAGGCTGGCCCAGCGCATCATCGAAATCGTGCAGGCTTCCGGAGTTCCGCCCAGTCGTATGGGCCTCGAGGTGACGGAGAGCGGCGTACTCCACGACGCCGAGCTGGTGATCCGCGAGCTCCAGACCCTGCGCGAGGCCGGGCTGGAGCTGGCACTGGACGATTTCGGGACGGGCTACTCCTCGCTCAGCTACCTGCGCCGGCTACCCGTCGATACCCTGAAGATCGACCGTTCCTTCATCATGGAGATCCAGACCAGCGAGGAGGCCGCCACCTTCACCGCAAGCATCGTCGCCATGGGCAGAGCCATCGGCGTCCAGCTGGTTGCAGAAGGGGTGGAGGAGGAGGCGCAGCGCGCCCTGCTTGCGGGCTGGGGCTGCGATCAGGTCCAGGGCTTCCTCTCCAGCCGACCGGTTCCGGCCAAGGAAGCGGAGGCCTTCTGGCACGCCACCATGGGGGCGTAGGCTACGGGCAGAGTACGTGCTCCGGGGCGAGGCTCTCCGCGTCGGTCAGCAGCGCCGTGGAGATCTCCGCGGGGAACAGATCGTGGCGGCGCTGGAATGCACTCCGCAGCGCCCCGGCCACGTCCGCCACCGAGATCCCACCCACCTCGTCCGAGAGGCTGCCGACGCTCGCGGGGTCGAAGCGGAGCCCCATCTCCCGGTAGACCGGCACCAGCACCTGACGAATCCGGGGCGCTCCGGCCACCACGACCACGCCGCCCACATGGGCGGCATGGCGGACCACGCGCTGACCCACCCCCATCAGCTTGGTCTTGCCGCGCGCGTTGACGCTGTGCTCCCCGGGGCAGTACTCCCCAGGTACGGCGCCTACGCGCGCATCCACGCCGAGATCCCGAAACGCCTCGGCAATGACACGGCCCACGGCCTCGAAACGCTGGCGAATGCCGCGGCGGGCGTCGCGTGCCGGGACGCACCACGAGAAAGAAAGCGTCTGGCGGTGAAAGACGGCTGCGCGCCCGCCCGCGAGGCGCAGCACCGCCTGGAAGCCCTCCCGCTGCGCCGCGGCCACGGCAGCCTGGAAGCCGGGCTTGGCCCGGTCGAGGATGGAGAAGGCCACCACCTCCCCGGGCGTGTGCAGGCGAAGGCTCTCGGGCTCCCGCCCTTCTCCAACTGCGTGCAGGAGCGCGCGGGAAACCGCGGTGTCAAAGGCCGGCCGTTCGGCGAAGGAGTGTTCGAGGAGCTGGATGCGCCGGCGCACCCGGCGAGGCTACCCCCCGAGCTGGAGGTGCGCAGCCACCAGGCGCTTCTGAAGGTCCGCGATGACCTTGGCGGTGGCGGGCTGCTTCTCCCAGAGGTCCGGCATGCCCAGGGCAATGTCGGCGCGGTAGACGCCCTGCCCCGCGGGCCGGGCCAGCACCCAGTGCCGCGTGAAGAGCCGGCGGCCCGCCACTTCGACCACCTGGCTCCAGGCCACCAGGGCGTGACCCTTGGGTGTGACGCGCGCGCTGCGATCCCGCACCCCGGGCTTTCCGGCCAGCTCATCGCGCAGCCGCACCAGCAGCTCCTCCGGCGGCGCCCCGCCGCTGGGCTGCCGCCGCACAACGATGTGCAGCTTCACATCCGGCGCCTGGACATACTCGAAGAGTGTCCCGTCGGGGCCAGAGCCTGCGGGGTGCCAGGCGTCAGTCAGCTGCAGCTCGAGTTGCGGGCTGGGCACGGCGGCCGCGGGCGGCGCGGTGGGTACAGGCGCCGCCGCCGGGCGCTGCTCCTTGGCCGCATCTCCGCAGGCCAGCACCCCGATTGCCAGGGCCAGAGCCAACACAGGTCGAATCCTAGAGGTCATGCTTCCTCCCCGCACAAGGCAGCTTCGGATAGAGTGGAGAACCTGGAGGAGGATTGCATGGGACCGATGGACGGCGTGCGCGTGGTGGAGATGGGTGTCTGGGTCGCCGGGCCGGCGGCTGGGGGCATCCTGGCCGACTGGGGAGCCGATGTCGTGAAGATCGAGCCGCCGGGCATCGGCGACCCGGGCCGCCTCTTCCAGAAGATGCTGGGGGGCGACCTGCCCTTCAATCCCCCCTTCGAGATGGACAACCGCAGCAAGCGCAGCATCGGCATCGACCTCGCCCAGCAGGAGGGGCGCGCGCTAGGCCTGGAGCTGATCGACGGTGCCGACGTCTTCGTCACGAATGTGCGCCAGGCGGGCCTGCAGCGCATTGGCTTCGATCCGGAGAGCCTGATGCAGCGCAACCCGCGCCTGGTCTACGGCGCCATCACGGGCTACGGCCTGGAGGGCCCGGACAAGGACCAGGCAGCCTACGACATCGCGGGCTTCTGGGCGCGTTCTGGAATTGCCCACATGCTCACGTCGCCGGCCAACGTGCACCCACCCTTCCAGCGCGGCGGCATGGGGGACCACAACACGGGCCTAGCCGCGGCGGGCGCAATCTCCGCGGCCCTCTTCGCCCGCGAGCACACGGGGAAGGGGCAGCTGGTCTCGACCTCGCTGCTGCGAGAGGGCGCCTACACCCTCTCCTTCGACCTGGCACTGTCGCTGCGTCTCGGTGTCGGGCTGGCGGTGGCAGACCGCAAGACCATGGGCAACCCGGCCATCAACAGTTATCAGGACCAGGACGGACGCTGGTTCTGGATCGTGGGCCTCGAAGGCGAGCGCCACTGGCCGCCCCTGGCGCGAGCTGCCGGGCATCCCGAGTGGCTGGAGGACCCGCGCTTTTCTACGCCAAAGGCACGCCAGAAGAACTCGACTCTCTTGATCTCGCTCCTCGACGAGATCTTCGCCACCCGGAGCCGCGATGCGTGGGCGGAGGTATTCGCCGAGGAAGAGGATCTCTGGTGGGCACCCGTGCAGAACCTCGAGGAGGTGATGGCAGACGAACAGCTGCACGCGAACGGCGGCTTCTGCGAGGTGCCCGACGCCGGCACCACCACCCTGCTGCCAGCCACCCCTGCAGACTTCCATGGCACGCCCTGGGAGCCGCGCTGGATGGCCCCGGAGCTCGGTCAGCACACCAGCGAGATCCTCGAGGAGCTCGGTCGCGATGCATCCGAGGTGGAGAAGCTACGCGCGCAGGGGGTGGTGGTCTGACCCGATCAGGAGGGCGGAGTGGAGAGGGAGATCTGGCCCGCAGGTCCCAGTGTGACGCGACCAATCCGCGCCGCCTGCTCTCCGGCAGCACGCAGCGCAGACAACGCGGCCGCCGCTCGCTCTTCGGCGACGCCAAAGAGCAGGCCCCCGGAAGTCTGCGGATCAAATAGAACTGGCGCGCTCTCCAACGCAGCCGCGTTGGCAAGGGGCGCGCGGTTCTGATCGTGAAAGGTGCTGCGGACGCCGCGGCGCAGCAGGCTGGCTGTCCCGGGCAGCAGCGGCAGCGCATCGGTGTCCAGCCGCGCGGCGTACCCGCTGGCTCGAAGCATCTCTCCTAGATGACCCGCCAGGCCGAAGCCCGAGACGTCGGTACAGGCCGTCGCCGCGCATTCCCGCGCGACGCGGGCAGCCGCGTCGTTGGGCCGCAGCATCGAGGCATGGCACGCCCGCACCCAGGAGCCCGTCGCCAGCCCCTGCATGTCAGCGGCCAGCAGCACCCCGGTCCCGAGCGACTTGCTGAGCAGCAGGGCGTCGCCCGTGCGGAGACCGTCGAGGCGCAGGGGCTGGGCCCCCGCTGGCAGCTCACCGGTGACACAGAGGCCCACGAAGAGCTCCGGACCCGCAGTGGAGTGACCGCCCAGCAAGGACACCCCGAGCGGGTCGAGGGCTGCGCGCACGCCGGCGAGCACCTGGTGAAGCGCTTCCTCGGCCGCGCCCGAGCGGAGCTCGGGGACGGTCACCAACGCCAGGGCATGGCGGGGGAGGCCCCCCTTGGCAAAGACGTCGGAGAGCGCGTTGACCGCGGCCACCCGGCCCACCAGCCAGGGATCGTCGCTGAAGGCACGAAAGCCATCCACCGTGGCCAGCACCAGGTCGCCGCCACCCGTGCGGTAGGCCGCCACATCGTCGGGATGGTCCAGACCGAGCTCCACCCGCTCATCCGGGGCGGCGGGCGCCAGCCGCGCCAGGGCATGCGCCAGGGGGTCCGGCCCCACCTTCGCAGCGCAGCCCCCGCACGGCATCTCCTCCATCCCCATGGAGAGCGCGGAAGGGAAGTCCGGAGTGGGCTCGCCGTCGGTCCCCAGCACCTGGAAGCGGCGCATGAATCGGCGGTCGATCGCGTCCTTCAGCTGCCAGACGAGCGGGCCCGCGAAGACACGCCCCCACTTGCTGCCCAGCGCGCGGCGCTCACCGAGGTTCAGCAGGGCCAGGAAGTCCCGCTGGGGCCGATACGCACGGAGCCGGCCCCCGGCCAGGCGTGCGCGCAGGTTGTGGTCCAAAACGGGCCCCTGGCGCACGGCATACACCCCCGCCCGCGGGACCCAGGGATGCTGGACCTGGCGCGCGCAGTCTCCCACTGCGAAGAGCTCCGGATGACCTTCGACCGAGAGATCCGGCCCCGTGCGGATGAAGCCGGCCGGATCCAGGGGCAGCGGCGAGCCCAGCACCACGGGGAGCGCTGCAGCGCCGGTGGCCCACACCGCGAGGTCACACGGCCATGCCTCCTCCGCTCCGTCCAACCTCACGCACCCCTTCTCCACCCCCGCCACCGGCACGTCGAGCTTCAAGGTGATCCCGCGCCGCGCCGCCTCCTGGCGCACGCGGCGCGCCAGAGCAGGCGTTCTCGGAAGCAGGGCGGGGGCGTCTGTCAGCAGCGACACGCACACCGGGAGACCCGAAGCGCGCAGCCGCGCCTCCAGGGTGAAGGCCAGCTCGATACCTGCCGCGCCTGCGCCCACCACGGCTAGCCGCAAGGGTCCGCCATTGCGACGCGCAGCAATCTGCGCCACACGCTCGTCCAGGGCATCCACGAAGCTGCGAATCGGGCGCGTCGCCAGCGCATGCTCTGCAACCCCATCGATCGAGAGCCCGCGCACCGTGGACCCGACGTCGAGGCTCGCGGCGTCGTAGGAGAGGGCGGGGCGTCCCTCGAGGGCGATACGACGGGCGTTCGGATCCACCCGCGTTGCCGCGGCCAGAATCACCCGCGCGCGGGCGCGGCGGGCAAGCGGGACCACGTCGATCTCCAGCTCGTGGGACCGGTAGTCCCCTGCGACGAAGCCTGGGACCATGCCCGAGTACACGGCGTCCGGCCGATCGACCACGAGGGTAAGGCGCACTCCCGGGACGGGTCGCATCATCCAGCGGCGGATCACCTGGACATGGGCATGACCGCCTCCGACCAGAACCAGGTCCTTGTAAGCTTCCGCCGCTGCCTTCATTCCCCACCTTCGCGCTTCGTCCGAGGCCCCGCCGCCTGCTGAACTCCTACGGTATCACCCACGGACCGCCATTGAACCCGGCGACAACCACGATTACGCTCGCCCCGCCGCGGGCACGCTGCGTCCACGGAGAAGAGCGGAGAAGCGAAATGGACGCACCCCCGAAGGATCGCGCGGCGAGGAATCGCCTCCGCCACATTCTCCTCCTCCTGCTCGTCTGGTGGCCCGCCCGCAGCGTCTCCGCCGCGCCTCCCAACATCGTCCTGATCCTCGCCGACGACCTGGGCTTCAGCGATACGGCCCCCTACGGCAGCGAGATCCACACACCGACCGTGAGCCGGCTTGCGGCCGAAGGCGTGCGCTTCACCAACTACCACACCGCCGCCAGCTGTGCGCCGACCCGCGGCATGCTGCTGACCGGAGTCGACAGCCACCGCAACGGCGTGCCCAACATCCCCGAGGCGATCCCCTCCTCCAAGGCCCGCCACACCAATTACCGCGGCACCCTGAGCCACGGCGTGGTCACCCTCGCCACGCTGCTCCACGAGGCCGGCTACCACACCTACATGACGGGGAAGTGGCACCTGGGGAAGACACCGGACCTGCTGCCGAGCGCGCGCGGCTTCGAGCGCACCATCACCATGGCGGACACCGGCGCCGACAACTGGGAGAAGAAGCCTTACCTCCCGATCTACCGCAAGGCCAACTGGTTTGGCGATAGCAAGGAGATCGACCTGCCGCAGGACTTCTACTCCTCGAAGTTCTTCATCGACAAGACCATCGAGTTCATCGAATCCCACCGCGCGGACGGCCGGCCCTTCTTCTCGTACATCCCCTTCCAGGCCGTGCACATCCCGGTGCAGGCCCCTCAGGAGTTCACGGACCACTACCTGGGACGCTATGACCAGGGTTGGACGGTGCTGCGGCGCGAGCGACTCGCGCGCGCCCGCGTCCTTGGCGTGGTGCCCCCTGGGAGCATGCTCGCCCCGGTATCGACCACGCGCAAATGGAGCACACAGAGCCCCGAGCAGAAGCGCTACGCGTCGAAGAAGATGGCCGTCTACGCCGGCATGGTCGAAGCGATGGACTTCCACCTGGGTCGCCTGCTTCGCTACCTCGCGCAGAACGACCTCTACCAGAATACGGTGTTCATCTTTGTGTCGGACAACGGGCCCGAAGGCAGCGACATCTTCGGCATGCCAGGGGCCGCGCTCTTCAGACTGTGGCTCGCCAGCAACGGTTACAACACACGCTACGAGACTCTCGGTACCCGAGGCAGCTTCGTCAACATCGGGCCGAGCCTCGCCAGCGCAGCTGCGGCGCCCCTGGCCTACTACAAATTCTTTGCCCACGAGGGCGGCATGCGGGTCCCCCTGATCATCGCGGGTCCCGGCGTCGCCCAGCCGGGCCGCATCTCGAAGGCCTTTGTCTACGTGACCGATCTGGTCCCCAGCATCCTCGAGCTCGCTCATGTGGCCGCCCCGGACCCCGAGACGAGAAGGCCGCGCGTCGAGCCCCTCGATGGGCGCAGCCTCCTGCCGGTCATGCGCGGGGTCGCGGACCGCATCCATCCGGAGACCGAAGCGACGGGTTACGAACTCGGCGGCAATGCCGCGCTCTTCCGAGGCAGATACAAGATCGTGAAGGACCGCCCTCCCGTGGGCGACGACACCTGGCATCTCTTCGACATCGCCCAGGACCCGGGCGAAGCCCACGACCTGCGCGGCCTGCACCCGCTGCTCTTCGAGTCCCTCCTGGACGCCTACCATGGCTACGTCAAGGAATACGGCGTGCTCCCCGTACCGAAGAGCTACGACCAGCGCAGGCAGGTGATGTTCTACGGCCTGCGAAACCGCTTCGGCCGCAGCTTTGCGCTGGCGCTCGCCGCCCTGGGAGCCCTGGCAGCGCTTGCCATCGGATGGCGGGTCTCCCGCCGCCGGAGGTAGCGGGGACGTTCTTTGCGAACTTGCGTTGTTGGGGGCTGGGTTCCCCAGCCCCCAACAACGCAAGTTCGCAAAGAACGTCCCCGCTACCCGCCGATCTGGTACATCTCCACGCGCTCACTAGGCCTGCCGCTAGGTGCGGCGCGCTGCTCGCTGTAACGATCGCGGCGTTGCTGCCAGATGCCCTGGAGGGTCGCCAGGAGCATCTCGTCGCTGGCGCCACTGCGCAGGGGAGCCTTGAGGTCGTAGCCGCCGGCTGCGAAGAGACAGGTTAGCAACGCGCCGGCGGCGGAGAGCCGCGCCCGCGTGCAACCGCCACAGAAGGGCTGGGTGACGGAGGCGATCATGCCGACTTCTCCTCCACCGTACCGGTAGCGGTAGCGGCGTGCGACCTCGCCTGGGTAGTTGGGGCCCACGGGCTCGAGGGGGAGCGCGGCGTCAATGCGCTCCACCAGCTCGGCGGCTGGGACCACCTGCCCCAGGTCCCAGGCATTCCGGGTACCTACGTCCATGAACTCGATGAAGCGCAGGATGCGGTCGGTCCCATGAAAGAGGCGCGCCAGCTCCAGGATCTTGTCGTCGTTCACCCCGCGCTGCACGACGCAGTTCACCTTGACGGGGCCCAGGCCCGCACGCTCCGCGGACTTGATTCCCGCCAGCACTCGTCCCGGCTCCGAGCGTCCGCCGCTCATGCGCTGGAAGACCTCGGCATCGTGGCTGTCGAGGCTGACTGTGACCCGCCGAAGACCCGCCTCCGCGAGCGCCGGCGCGTGGCGGCTCAGCAGATGGCCGTTGGTCGTCAGTGCGAGGTCTTGGATGCCGGGGATTGCCGCGAGCTTCTCCACCAGCTTGGGTAGGTCGTGTCGGAGCAGCGGCTCGCCACCGGTGAGACGCAGCTTACGCACTCCCAAGCGGACGAAGAGGCGCACCAGGCGCTCGATCTCTTCGAAGCTCAGGATCTCGGGCCGGGGCAGGAAGCGGTAGCGCGCGCCGTAGACTTCTTCCGGCATGCAGTACGGACAACGGAAGTTGCAACGGTCCGTGACGGAAATTCGAAGGTCTCGAAGGGCCCGTCCCAAGGCGTCCTGGAGGACTTCGGTCACTCGTCGAAGCCCCACTTCTTCTTGTTCGCCGCCACCTGCTCGGGCGTGGGCTTCTCCTTCTCCAGGATGCTCGGCACCTCGAACTCATCCTTGGTCTCGCAGATGCTGGCATTCAGGGCCACGTCGTTGGAGAAGACCCCCGGAACCTGCTCGTCCTCGAAGATCGCTTCCCAGGGACACTCCGGCTCACACACCCCGCAGTCGATGCACTCCTCGGGGTCGATATAGAGTTGGTTCGGAAAGTCCTCGCTCGCTTCCCCCTGATAAGCGTAGATGCAGTCTACCGGGCAGACCTCGACGCAGGCCATGTCGACACAATCCCGGCAAAGGCTCGTGATCACCCAGGCCATCGCTCTCGCTCTCCTATCGAAGTGAATCTTGACGAATGGGTATAGTATCCTAGCGTCCTCCAGGCCTGCCCGCCCCGTGCAAAAAGGAGTTCCCCATGAGCCTTGACGAAGCGACCCGCACTCGAATCCAGTCTCTCATCGATAGGGACTCTGTGGTGCTCTTCATGAAGGGGTCCAGGGAGCTCCCGCAGTGCGGCTTTTCCGCCCGCGTGGTCCAGATCCTCGACGGCCTGCTCCCCACCTACACCACGGTCGACGTGCTCGAGGATCCCGAGGTCCGCCAGGGCATCAAGGACTTCTCCGAGTGGCCGACGGTTCCGCAGCTCTACGTGGGCGGTGAGTTCGTCGGCGGCTGCGACATCGTCATGGAGATGGCGCAGACCGGCGAGCTTGCGCCCAAGCTCGCGGGAGCGCGCTGAGCGGGGCCCGCACGGTGGACGAGGCTCGGGCGACGCTGATCTTCCGCTAGCCCAGCTTTCAGAGCGTCCCACGAAGACCAGCCGTACAATCCGGCTGTGGAACGCGGCTTCATCGTGCATCCCACTTACCGGATCCGCAGCGGCGTGCCGGTCGTCCAGCTCTTTGGCCGCCTCGAGGCTGGACCCGCCTTCTGGGTGGACGACGATCGAGAGCGCCCATACTTTTTCGTTCCGGAAGGCCACGAGACCCCCCTGTGTACCGATCCGGCAGCGCGCCTCGCGGAGTGCGAGCGGCGGGACCTCTCGGGCCGGCCGCTGCTGCGCGTAGAAACCGACGTGCCGGCCATGGTGCCCCGGCTGCGGACCAAGGTGGAGCAAGCCGGTGGATGCGCTCTCGAGGCGGACATCCGCTTCGCCTACCGCTACCTGATCGACCGCGGCATCCGCGGGGGGATCGAAATCGAGGGGCCGGCAGAGGAGCCGCGGCCCGGCCTGCTGCGCTTCCGGAATCCCGAGGTGCGACCCGCCGAATCGCGGCCGGCGCTGCGGACCCTCTCCCTCGACCTGGAGACCACGCCGGACGCGAGCCGCATCCTCTCCGCCGCCCTGGTGATGAACGCAGGGCCCGACGGCGCAGCGCGGGAAGAAGTCCACCTCGTCTACGCTTCCGAGCTTCGCGGCGCCATCGTGTACCCAGACGAGGCCAGCTTGCTGCGCGCGCTGGTCCAGCGCTTCCAGGAGCTGGACCCGGACGTGATTCTCGGTTGGAACGTCGTGGACTTCGATCTGCGCGTACTCCTCGCGCGCTGCCAGGCGCTGGACGTGGCCTGCCCCTTTGGCCGCAGCCGCGACGAGCCGCGGCTGCTGACGGAACGCGGAGCCCGGAACCGCTCCCGCGCCCTGCTGCCCGGGCGCATTGTCCTCGACGGCATTCCGCTGGTGCGCGACGCCTTGCGCCTGCCGGACTATCGCCTGGAGACCGTGGCCCAGGAGGTGCTGGGCCGCGGCAAGAAGATCGATCACGAGGCATCCGACGCTGCCGCCGAAATCCTCCGCATGTACCACGAGGAGCCCGAAGCCCTGGTGGCCTACAACCTGGAGGATGCCCGCCTGGTTCCAGAGATCCTGGAGAAGGAGGGCCTCTTCGATCTGACCGTCGAGCGCAGCCGCCTGTCGGGTATGCAGCTCGACCGCGTCGGCGCAAGCATCGCCTCCTTCGACCTGTTGTATCTGCCGGAGCTGCAGCAACGCGGGCTGGTCGCCCCCAGTGTGGAGCCAGAGCGCAAGGTCGCCCAGGTTCAGGGCGGCGCCGTGCTCGAGCCCCTGCCGGGCCTGCACCGCGACGTCGCTCTGCTCGACTTCAAGAGCCTCTACCCGAGTCTCATCCGCACCTTCCACCTGGATCCCCTTGCGCACGCGCGCGGTCACCCGGGAGACATCGAGGCGCCGGGGGGCGCTCTCTTCTCCCGCCGGGAGGCCATCCTTCCAGGGATCCTCGAGGGCTTCATGGCGCGGCGCGCCGCAGCCAAGGCCCGCGGCGATCGTCACGCGGACCAGGCGCTGAAGATCATGATGAACGCCACCTTCGGGGTGCTGGGGGCCGCTTCCTGCCGCTTCTTCGACCCGGAGATCGCGAATGCCATCACGGGCTTCGGCCAGCAGACCCTGCACTGGACACGCGAGGCCTTCGAGGCTGCAGGCGTGAGCGTCCTCTACGGCGACACGGACTCGGTCTTCGTGGCCCTCCCGGAGGCGCGGGACCCAGAGGCCCGCCTGGCAGAGGCCTGCTCACTCCGGGACCGGGTCCAGACGCAGATCTCCACACGCATCCGCAGGGAGTACCGCGTGGAGCCGTGCCTGGAGCTCGAGCTGGAGCGGATCTTCGACCGCCTGCTGCTGCCCCGGGTGCGCGGCGGGCGCAGCGGGAGCAAGAAGCGTTATGCCGGCTGGTGCGAGGGCGAGCTGGTCGTGGTAGGCCTCGAGTCCGTGCGCCGGGATTGGCCTCAGGTCGCGCACAGGCTGCAGGAGGGAATGCTGCTGCGCCTCTTTACGGATCGCCCCCTCGCACCCTTCGTCCTCCAGCTTGTCGAAGCGCTGCGGGCCGGCGACCTCGACGACGAGCTGGTCTACCGCAAGCGCATCCGCAAGGGCTCCCTTCACCGCTACACCGCGAACGCCCCGCACATCCAGGCAGCCCGCAAGTTCATCCAGCTTGCAAACCGGAAGGCAGACCGGAAGGCCGCCGCCCATGCTCCGCGCAGCATCCGCTACGTGGTGACGGCCACTGGACCGGAGCCCGTGCTTCCCGGCCGCCCCCTACCGCGCGCCATCGACCACGCGCACTACGTCGAGCGGGTGATCCGACCGGTGGCCCGAAGCATCCTCGAAGAGATCGGGGAGAGCTTCGAGGATGCCGTCGGAGAGCCGCACCAGCTATCGCTACTCTAGGAGCCGGAGAGCCGCACCAGCTATCGCTACTCTAGTCGGCGAGCCGCCCGAGCCGGCACCACCTCCAGCACCGACGCCTCGCCGGGCACGCCGATGCGCAGCGGAAAGCCATAGAAGCCGGTTCCACGGTGCACGTAGAGTCGGCTCGCCCCCCAGCCGAAGAGGCCGTGGTCGGGCCAGCGGCTGCGCCGCAAGACCGTCCAGGAGAGGCCCAGGCTCACCAGCCCGACCTGACCGCCGTGGGTATGGCCGGATAGGGTCAGCTCCACCTCGCCGGGCGGCAGCTCCCGAAATCCCAGGGGATCGTGGAGCAGCAATACCCGCAGGTGGTGCGCGCGGCGTGGGCAGGCCGCGAGCAGCGCCCGCAGGCGCTCCCCCCGTCGCTCGCGGTACCAGTCGGCCCCGACGATCTGGACCGGGCCCACAGGGGTTTCCACGCACTGCTCCGCGTCAACGAGGAGCTTCACCCCGCAGGAGCAGAGCGCCGCGCGGACCTCCTCGGGCGCCTCGTGATCGTGGTTTCCGAACACGGCAAAGCTGCGCCCCGAGAAGCGGGCCAGCGGCGCGAGGGCCCGGGCCAGGGCCCCGGGTGTGCCATTGCCTTCCATGGTGAGGAAGTCGCCGGTGAGGAGCACGAGATCCGGATCGTGCGCCAGAAGCGCCTCGATCCGTCGCCGCAGCCGCGCTTCGGGCTGCCAGGGGCCCAGGTGGGGGTCCGCGACCTGGACGATCCGCAGCCCTCGGCCCATGCGGGGCTCGGAGGCCTCCCGCGGACGGCGAGCCCACTCCACGGGAAGCCGCAGCAGCGCAGTGGGTTCCCCCGCCTGCCCTGCCGTGCATCTCCCGTCCTCTTCGGGACCCGCGAGGCGGATCCGCACGAACTCCGTCCGGTTGCGCATGGAGGTCGCCAGCGAGGCCACCACGACGGCCACCGGTACCCAGTCGAGCCAGGCGAGCACGCCCAGCGCACGCTCGGCGCCCAGGCCCGCCAGCCCGAGACGCAACGGCCAGAGAGCCAGCAGCCAGGGCCCACTGAGTGCACCGAGCGCCAGGAAGGCCATGCCTGGCACGCTGACGCTGTAGCGAAACATCGGCGAGCGCAGGCGCGCCCGCACCAGGGAGGCCAGGTGCAGGCCCACAGCCAGGAGCCCGTAAAGGCTGGCCCAGCCCAACCACGTGGCACCGGCAGCCGCCAACCGGGCGGTCAGCCATAACATGGGAGGCAGCGACACGGTGAGGAGCACAGCGGAGAATGCCGCAAACGGGCGGCCTCGGATCCGGCCTGCGTAGGCTGGGACACCGAGTCCGATGGCAAGGGCCACCCCCAGCAGCAGGTTCGCGGGCACTCCATTCACGGTCGGCGGAGGATAGGCAACGAAAATGCTATCCAAAGGCCCTGTGGAGGGGGGAGCCGACCGACTCACCCGAGGCCTGCGGCGGGCGGTCGCCGCCGTGCTCCGGGAGCCGCGAGGGGTGGTGGCGGGAATCGCCGCGATCACTCTGCTGGCTCTCGTGTACGCTGCGCTGAACCTGGGCGTCAACATGGACAACAAGACGTCCCTGCTCTCCCAGGACCTGCCTTCCGAGGTTCGCGCCCGGGCCTTCGAGAAACACTTCCCCCTGCTCAGCGATGCGCTGCTGGTGGTGGTGGATGGGGCGTCCAATGAGCAGGCCCGGGAGGGGGCCCGGCGCCTGGCCGCGCGCCTCGCCAGCCGACCGGACCTGGCGCATAGCGTCTACGCGCCCGAGGTCGATCCCTTCTTCGAACGACACGCCCTGCTCTACCGCAAAGTCGATGCCCTCGAGACGCTGGCCGACCAGCTCGCCCGCTTCCAGCCCATGATCGCCGAGCTGAGTGCGGACCCGCACATCACGACCCTCGCCCACGTCATCGAGCAGGCGATCGACGCGGGCGGCAAGGCCGGGTTGGCCGACGAGCTTGCAAGCCTGCTGCGCTACTTCGGCGCCGCAACGGTGGCGGTCTACGCGGAGCGACCGCTTTATGTCTCCTGGTCCGAGATGCTGATGGGGGACGCCGGGCCACCCCGGGCGACGATCGTGGTGGATCCTGTGCTGGACTTCGATGCCCTGCTGCCAGCAGGACGCGCCATCCAGGAAATTCGCCGGGTGGCGAAGGACGAGGGGCTGGTGCGGGAGACGGGCTTTCGGGTCCGCATCACCGGATACCCCGCGCTGAACGACGAAGAGATGCGCGGAATGGGCATGGATGTCGGCTTTGCCGGCATCTTCTCTTTTGCCATGGTGCTGGTCCTGATGACCGTGGCGTTGCGCTCCTGGCGGATCGTGGCCGCGGCCGCCACCACCTTGATCGTGGGGCTGATCTGGACAGCGGCCTATGCGGCGGCAACCGTGGGCAAGCTGAACGTCGTCTCCATCGCCTTCGCCGTGCTCTTCATCGGGCTCGGGGTGGATTTCGCCATCCACCTGGGGATGCACTACGTCGAGGCGCTACGCGACGGCCGAGACCACGAAGAGGCGATGCTCGACTCGGTGGAGGACGTGGGCTCGCCGCTGCTGCTCTGCACCCTCACCACCGCCATCGGCTTCTTCTCATTCATCCCAACGGACTACAAGGGCGTCGCGGAGCTCGGCGAGATCTCGGGGGTGGGGATGTTCATCATCCTGCTCCTCACACTCACGCTCTTCCCGGCCCTCCTGACCCGCAGACTACGCCTGCCCGGCCCGCCGAAGCCGGGGCTCCGGCCCTGGGGCGGGCACGGGCGCGCCCGCCCGCGCCTCGTGTTGGGCATCGCGTTGCTCGTCACCCTGGTCGCCATCGCCATTTCGCCGCTGGCGCACTTCGACAGCAACGTCGTGCGCATGCGCAACCCGAATACCGAATCCGTACGGACCTGGGATGATCTGCTGGCCGCAGGGACCGCCTCTCCCTGGTACATCGACATCCTCGCCCCGAATCTGGACCAGGCCGAGGCGCTCGGGAAGGAACTGGCGGGTCTGGATCTCGTCTCCCAGACACTCACCCTGGGCGACTACGTACCCAGCGACCAGGCAGACAAGCTGGATGTCCTCGCGGACCTGGCCTTCCTTCTGGACGTTCCTCCCGCGCCTCCTTCGAACCCACCGGAGCTGAGCCCCACGGGCCAGGTGGCCGCGCTGCGCGCGCTGCGGGGTGCCCTCGACTCCGACGCCGTCCAGCACGGCCGTTCACGGGGCGCCGCGGCGGGGCGCTTGCTGCAGGTGAGGCTCGACCGCTTCCTCGAGCGCGTGGCACGGGACGGCGATCCCCAGGCCCCCCTCCACGAGCTGGACAAGAGCCTGATGGGGGGATTCCCCGCCGAGCTCGCAGAGCTGCACCTGGCCCTCGATCCCGACCCCATCACGCTGGAGAACCTGCCGAAGCCATTGGTGGCGCGGATGCTCTCCAGCGACGGCTCCGCGCGACTTCAGGTCTTTCCTCGCGACGACCTCTCTCGCAGGGGCGCCCTGAATGCCTTCGTCACGGAAGTCCAGGCTGTCGTCCCCGAGGCCACCGGGCTACCCGTCAACGTCGTCGAGTTCGGCCGCGCCACGTCACGCTCCCTGATCGAGGCCGTTGCCATTGCCGTAGGCCTGATCGCAGCGCTGCTCTTCACCCTGTGGCAACGCCCCGCAGACATCCTACGGGCACTGGCACCCCTGGTCCTCGCGGGCGCATGGACGGTGGGGTGCGTGGTGCTGCTCCGTCAATCCTTCAACTTCGTGAACGTCATCGCGCTTCCTCTGCTGGTCGGCATCGGTGTGGACAGCGGCATCCACCTGGTGGGTCGCGCTCGGCGCGGACTGCCCCCGGAGGTCTCGATCACAGACACACCAACCGCTCGGGCGGTCTTCTACAGCGCCGCCACCACGCTGATCAGCTTCGGCAGCCTGGCTTTCTCCGGGCACCGGGGCATTGCCAGCCTGGGGGTGCTGCTGGTGGTGGGCATGAGCTGCACGCTGGTGGCCAACCTCGTGGTCCTGCCCGCGCTCCTGCCCCAGGGTGGGGCCGGTAGAATCCCTGCATGACAGCCCCCGACCCCAGCCAGGTGGACCGCTACCTGAACAGCCTCCAGGAGCGCATTTGCGCGTCCCTCGAGGCCGAGGATGGCGCCGCACACTTCCGCGAGGCGCGCTCCGCCGGAAGCGGCCCACTGCATGCACGGCCGCGCGTGCTCGAGAATGGAGCGGTCTTCGAGAAGGCCGCGGTGAACTTCACCCATGCCCGGGGGGCCTCTCTGCCGCCCGCCGCCACCGAGCGCCGCCCGGAGCTGGCGGGAGCCAGCTTCGAGGCCATCTCGCTCTCGATGATCGTCCACCCGTGCAACCCCTACGTCCCAACCACGCACATGAACCTCCGCTGCTTCCTGGCAACGCCTGAGCATGAAGACCCGGTCTGGTGGTTTGGCGGGGGCTTCGACCTCACGCCGACCTATGGCTTCGACGAGGACTGCCGACACTGGCACCGTGAAGCCCGGGCTGCCTGTGCGCCGCTTGGCGACGGAGCCTACCCGCGCTTCAAGAAGTGGTGCGACTCGTATTTCTTCCTCCCGCACCGGGGCGAGGCCCGGGGGATCGGAGGCTTGTTCTTCGACGACCTGAACGCGCCAGATGCCGCGGTCTGCTTCACCTTTACAAAGAGCGTGGGAGACCACTTCCTGCCCGCCTATCTCCCCATCGTCCAGCGCCGCCGAGGCGCACCGTTCGGAGAGCGCGAACGCAGCTTTCAGCTCTACCGCCGAGGCCGCTATGTGGAGTTCAACCTGGTCTACGATCGCGGCACCCGCTATGGGCTGCAGTCCGGACGCCACGTCGAGTCGGTGCTGGCCTCCATGCCGCCCCTGGTGCGCTGGGAAACGGGCTGGCAGGCGTCGCCGGGCAGCCCGGAAGCGCGACTCACAGAGCATTTCCTGGTGCCTCAGGAGTGGATCGCGCCCTAGCCGAGGGACCGGCCTCAGATCTCCAGCTGCATACCGAGCTCGATGACCCGATTCGGCGGCAGGTGATAGTGGGTGGTCACACCGGTCGAGTTTCGCGCCATGGCGGCAAAAACATGCTCTCGCCACAGCGCCATGCCGCGCCGGCTACCCGCGATCACCCGCTCCCGTCCCAGGAAGTAACTCGTGGTCATGGCGTCGAAAGGCACCCCCGCGGATGGGCAGCGTGCCAGCAGGGCTGGAATGTCCACCGCCTCGGCAAAACCGGCGTGGATCCGGATACGCACGATGCCCTCACCGAGATCGAGGATCTCGAAGCGATCGTCGTCGGCCACGCGCGGTACATCCTCGGTGAGCACGGTGAGGAAGACGACGTGCTCGTGCAGGACGCGGTTGTGCTTCAGGTTGTGGAGCAGGGCGGGCGGCGTACCGGTTGGGCTCGAGTCCATATAGACGGCGGTGCCGGGCACCCGAGGCGGGGGATTCGTCCGCACATCCGGAATGAAGAGATCGACCGGGAGCGCGCGGCGGCGCAGCCGATGGGCGAGGATCTGGCGACCCGTCTTCCAGGTGGTCATCAGCGTGAACATGAGGGCTGCGACGAGCAGCGGAAACCAGCCGCCGTGGGGGATCTTCGGCAGGTTGGCGCCCCAGAAACAGAGGTCGATGACAAGCAGCCCCGCCGTCAGGGCGACCACCAGAATTGGATTCCAGCGCCAGCGCTGCGCCGCAACCACCGCGAAGAGAATCGTTGTGAACACCATGTCCGTGGTCACCGCGACACCGTAGGCGGCTGCCAGGCGGCTGCTGGATTCGAAACCCATCACCAGCAGGATGCACGCCACCATGAGCGTCCAGTTGACCCCGGGCAGGTAGATCTGGCCCTGCTGCGTCTCCGAGGTATGCAGGATCCGCAAGCGCGGGAGGTAGTGCAGGTGCACCGCCTGGCGCGTGAGGGAGAACGCCCCTGAAATCACGGCTTGAGATGCGATTACCGTGGCCACGGCAGTCATCGCCACCAGGGGATAGAGCGCCCAGCGAGGAGCCATCAGGAAGAACGGCTGCCGGAGCGCCGCGGGATCGGCGATCACCAGGGCACCCTGCCCAAAGTAGTTCAGCAGCAACGCCGGCATCACGACGCTGAACCAGGTAAGGCGGATGGGGCGCTTTCCGAAGTGACCCATGTCGGCATAGAGCCCCTCGCCACCGGTGACCACGAGAAAGACCGATCCCAGGACCAGGAACCCGCCAAAGCGGTTGTCGAGAAAGAAGCGCACGGCGTGGTGCGGGCTGACCGCCGCGAGGACTCCGGGGTGATGGAGAATCTGGTGGACCCCGAGCACGGCGAGGGTCCCGAACCAGACCAGCATGACGGGCCCGAAGAACGCACCCACCCGCGCGGTCCCTCGGCTCTGGGCGCTGAAGAGCACGAGAAGAATGGCGAGGGTCGCGGGAATCACATAGGGCTCGAATGCCGGCGTGGCGACTTCGAGGCCCTCCATGGCGCTGAGGACAGAGATGGCCGGCGTGATCATGCTGTCTCCGTAGAGCAGCGCCGCACCGAAAAGCCCCACCAGCACGAGGAGCCGCTGCCGATCCCCTTCGGACGCATTGCGGGGCATCACGAGGGCGGTGAGGGCGATGACCCCTCCCTCCCCCTCGTTGTCCGCGCGCATCACCAGGAAGAGGTACTTGACCGAAATCACGAGAATCAGCGACCACACGATGAGGGAGAGCACGCCCAGTACGTTCTCGGGTGTAGCGGGAACGCCGTGAGAAGCGTGGAACGACTCGCGCAGGGCGTAGATCGGACTGGTGCCGATGTCGCCATAAACCACGCCGACAGCGGCCAGGCTCAGGCCCAAAAGCCGGTTGCGTGGGGTAGTGGATTCGCTCACAGGGGGGGATCATCGGCAAGACGCGCCATGTGTGCCAGCGGGCGAGCCTCCAGCAGAGATCGGGAGGAACGCTCCACGACTGCCCTCGCACCCGCGCATGGCGCCGCTAGGATCTCGGCCCGTGCCGTTTCGTCGAAATAGCCGGGCCCTACTGCGCCTCGCGGCAGTAGCCGCCACCCTCCCTCTTCCCGAGGATCGACGCCGAAGCATCGAACGTTGGATGCGCGGCCGGGAGGAGTGGCGCGCGCTACAGAGCGCCGACTTCGCCTTCGTGTCCTACGGCAAGAGCGGGCGCACCTGGCTGCGGCTCATGCTGTCGCGCTTCTACCAGCAGCGTTACGCGCTCCCGGAAGGCGCATTCCTGGAGTACGACAACCTTCACCGACGCAACCGTGAGATCCCTCGGGTCTTCTTCACCCACGGAAACTACTTGAAGGACTATACGGGCCATACCTATACGCCGCTTCTGGACTTTCAGCCCAAGCCGGTCATCCTGCTGGTGCGAGATCCCCGCGACGTCGCCGTCTCGCAGTACTTCCAGTGGCAAGGCCGAATGCGGCCCCACAAGAAGTGGCTGAACCGCTACCCGCCGCACGGCAGCGAACTCACGGTCGGGGAGTTCGTGCTGCGCCACGAGGCTGGGCTCACCCGCACCATCGAATTCCTGGCGCGCTGGGCCCGGACCCTACCGGACCTCGAGCGGGCGCTCGTGGTACACTACGAGGTGATGCGGAGGGAACCGCTGGAGACCCTGCGAAGCGTCCTTCGCTTCATGGGATCCCAGCCCGAAGATGCCCTGTTGGAAGACGCCGTCGCCTACGCCGCCTTCGACAACATGCGCAAGCTCGAGGAGAAGGGCGGCGTGGCTGCATCCGGAAAGCGCCTTAGCCCGGGGCGCTCGGGAATCACCGGCACCTACAAGGTCCGGCGAGGCAAGGTAGGTGGCTACCGCGACTACTTCGATGCCGCTGAGCTCGCGCAGCTGGAGCAGCGCGTCGCAAAGGGGCTTGGCCCGGCCTTTGGGTACGCGCTCCCGCGTGGCGAAACGACGCAGGAGTAGTGCCCGTGAATCCCCTCTCCGACGGCATGAAGAAGGCGGGCCTCATCGCGGTGAGTGCGCTGCTTCCGCAGCCGCTGCGGGTCGCAACGCGCGTGCGCGGGCTGGGGGCGCTGGAGGCCGCCAAGGCCCGGCGCGCCGACCTCCTCCTGATCGCCCATCCCAAGAGCGGGAATACCTGGCTGAAGGTGATGATCTCCCGCCTCTACCAGGTCCGTCATGGCCTGCCCGACGGGCTGATCCACAAGACCGACGAGTTTACCCGCCGGGTGCCCGAAGTACCGCGCCTGGCGGCGAGCAACGGCATCTATAGCTACGAGCGGGCGGTAGGCCGGCTGCTGGACCCGGAGCGCGACGACCCGGCCATGCGGGGGAAGGCCGTCCTCTTCCTGGCTCGTCACCCCTGCGACATTGCAGTTTCCTGGTACCACCAGTTCACCAAGCGCCAGTCTCGGCACAAGCAGGAGCTGATCAACGCAGAGCTCGCTCACCCGGTAGCACGCGAGGCGATCGGGATCTGGGACTTCGTCCGCCACAGCGAAATCGGCCTGGAGCACCTGATCCGCTTCCTGAACGAGTGGCAGCGGCGGCTCGCCGAACGCCCTCGCAGCCTCACCATCCGCTACGAGGACCTCCGGACCCAGCCCGAGCACACCCTTGCGCAAGTCCTGGATCTGATCGGGGCCGAATTCTCGGATGCTGAAATCGCCGCGTCCGTAGAGTACGGCTCCTTCGATCACCTGCGCGGGCTCGAAGCCGAGGGGCACTTCAAGCAGGGCGGACTCACACTTCGCAACCCCGGAGATCCGAACAGCTTCAAGGTGCGACGCGCGAAGGTCGGCGGGTACACAGACGACTTCAGTACAGCGGAGGTCGAGGAGCTGGATGAGATCGTGGCGAAGCAACTATCGCCGGCTTTCGGCTACGGGCCACGGGGGGCGGTCGCGCCTTGGCCGTGAGCACGCACCCGAGCCCTGCGGCGCCTCCCCGCACCTGGCTGATCCTTGCGGAGAAGGGAGGAGACAACGCCCAGGTGCTGGCCCTGGGAGATGCGCTGCCCTGGTCCTGCGAGACCCGCCAAGTGTATATGCGCGAGGAGTGGCTGTTCGGCAAGCCCCGGGTTGGCGCCCACCTCGACCACCTGGACCTTGCGCGCTGCGACCCCCTGGAGCCCCCCTGGCCCGACCTCGTCATCACCATGGGGCGGCGTACCGCGATGGTGGCCTTCTGGCTGCAGGAGCGCTCCGGCGGAAAGACCCGCATCGTGCTGCTTGGCAAGCCCTCGGGTTGGATGGAGCGCTTCGACCTCGTGATCGGTAGCGCCGAGATCCAGCTCCCGCCCCTGGACAATGTGCTACGCATCGGGTTGCCGCTCCTCCGTGCCGACCCGAAGCGCGTGGCTGCCGCAGCCGAAAGCTGGCGCCCCCGCCTCGCGGCATTGCCAAGGCCCCTGGTCGGCCTGTTGGTTGGCGGCCCCACGGGCCCCTTCATCTACGACCGCAGCACCACCCACGAGCTGATCGGCTTGGCTGCGCAGGTGCGCCGCGAGGGCGGCACACCCTTTGTCACCACCAGCCGCCGCACGCCGGAGGCCGTGGCGAGGACCCTCCAGGAGAAGCTTCCCGAGGGCAGTGAGCTCTACCTGTGGAAGCCAGACGCCGCCTTGAACCCCTACCTGGGGCTTCTCGGCCTGGCAGACGCCTTCGTGGTGACGGCGGACAGTGTCTCCATGGCGGTGGAGGTGGCCCGTCTCGGCCGTCCCCTGGCGATCCTCGCCCTGCCGACCGGCCCCCTCGGCGGCCTCGACCTGCGCCGCCGGGCCTTCACCCGCTGGCTCTTCCAGCCCCCCCACGCAGGCCTCGGCGGCCGGCTGCGCAAAACGCTGGCCCTGGCGGCCTTCCGCAGCGGCGTGCTCACCCACACGCGGGACTTCGCCGCGCTCCACGACTGGATGCTGGCGCGGCGCATCGCCGTGTGGGCCCATCCCGGGGAGACCCGCTGGACGAAGCCGACGCAGCCGGTAGGCGACGACCTGGAAGCGGCCGTAGCGCGCGTACGCGGGCTCTTCTCGCCCGACGAGGTCAACGCCCCGAGGCGCGTTCCTTCCGCCAACGCTTCCACAGGCGCTTGAGACTCCGCTTCTTCTCGCCCTGCTGCGAGCGCTTGGGCGTCACCCAGTACATCTGCAGCGAGCGTCGCTCGGCCTCCACGGGTTTGAAGCCATGGAAGGAGCGCTCGGAGCGCCGGAAGGTGAGCAGCGTGCCGGCCTCGGGCGCGACTTCGGCACAATGGCTCTCGATGTCGTCGGGGTCGCGCAGCAGGCGCAGGCGCCCGCCCTCGTGCTCCCAGCTGGGATTGAAGTAGATCAGCGAGGTGAGCCGCTTGCCCCTGGAATCGTTGTGGACATTTCCGTCCGAGCGCTCCGAGTACCTGCGCACGGTCATCTGCAGCGGCAGCCCCTCGAGGTTCATTTCGAACTTTGCGGCAAAGTGGGCCCGCAGCTCGGGGTCGCGGAGCTCCGCGATGAGACTCTCGAAGGTGGACCCATAGTGCAGATCCGCGGGATCGAAGTTTCCGGGCCTCTGGATCTGCGGGTAGTCGCGGTTTACCGCTTCGAGGTACTCGGGTCGCACGAAACGGGGCACCACCACGAAGCTGCAGGGGTCGCTCTGGAGGGCGGCGCGGTCCAGGGCGTCCAGGTCGAGAATCTTCATTCCGCGGGTTCTGATATGGGATTCGAGCGCGCCCTGCAACCAGCGCCCTGCCCCACGGGGAAGCGGCTCTTGCGTTGATCCGGATCCGCACGTTGATAAGCTGCTCGAAGTCGGTCGACGGTTCCGGATGGGCGGTCGGTTACGGAAGGGAAGGTTTCAAGGGCAAATGCCGCCGTGGATGCAGTCAGTCGCCAAGAAGCTCAGCCGCGGGGTGGTAAAGGCCGCCACCTTCTGGATGCCTGCGGCGCGGCGCAAGGCCCTCGAGCGGCGGGTACGGGGTCGGGAGCAGTACGCCAAGCTGCGCCGGGCTGATGTGGTGGTGGTGTCCTTTGGCAAGAGCGGGCGAACCTGGCTACGCGTGCTGATCTCCCGCTTCTTCCAGGTGCGCGACAACCTCCCCGAGCGCATGCTGATCGGCTTCGACAACTTCCATCGCAGGCGCCCGGCCATTCCAAAGATCTTCTTCACCCATGACAACTACCTCAAGGATTACAGCGGCGAGGGCGACTCCAAGGCCGCCTACCGCGGGCGCAAGGTGGTGCTGCTGGTCCGGCACCCGGCGGACGTCGGGGTCTCGCAGTTCTTCCAGTGGCGCTTCCGGATGAAGCCGCACAAGAAGGCGCTGAACGACTACCCGAGCGATGATGGGGAGATGAGTGTGGCCACCTTCCTTCAGCAGGAGGGTGGCGGCATGCCTCGGATCGTGGCCTTCCTGAATGCCTGGGCCCGGGAGCTCCGGCAAAACAACGATATTCTCGTGGTGCGCTACGAGGACCTGCGCAGCGATCCCGAAACCCAGCTCGCGAGGCTCTTGGACTTCATCGGCACGCCGGGCCTTCCGGAGCAGGTGGCCGAGGCGGTGCGCTTCGCCTCCTTCGACAACATGCGCAAGCTCGAGGAGAAGCGGACCTTCTGGCTCTCCGGGGGCCGCATGGTCCCCCGCAACCGAGGCAACCTCGACTCCTACAAGGTGCGTCGCGGCAAGGTGGGGGGCTTCCGGGATTATCTGGAAGAGGCCGAGATCGAGCAGGTCGAAAAGCAGCTCGAGAACACCTTGGCGCCGGTCTATGGCTACACCCAGGCCCCCCGAGGCGAGGAGGAGCAGGCGTGATCGGGACGGTCTTCATCCACACGAATCATCGCCAGATGGTCGGTGCGCGGGTGGCGGCGTTCTCCCTGAAACGCAACAGCGCCCGCCCGGATGCCTTCGACGTAAAGCTGATCCACACCGACGACCACCCCTTCCTGAGCGACCGGGAGGGGCAGCCCTTCCTGCGCGACGGGGCCACCCGGGTGTGGCACATGGAAGACCTCCAGTCCTTCACCCCGCTGCGCTTCATGCCTCCGGAGCTCATGGGCTACCAGGGCCGTGCCCTGGTCATCGACCCGGACATCTTTGCCGCGGGCGACGTGGCAGACCTGCTGGAGCGCGACATGCAGGGAAAGGCCATCCTCGTGCGCCGGCGCAGCGGCTCCAAGGGGCGCGCCGGCATCATGGCCAGCAGCGTCATGCTCCTCGACTGCGCAAAGCTGCGGCATTGGCGAACCGCAAAGACCTTCGGCGAGATGTTCGCCTTCAAGACCGACTACATGGAGTGGATCGGGCTGCGGCTGGAGGACCCGGCGACCCTGGGGCCTCTGGAACCCCAATGGAACGACTTCGACCATCTCGATGCGGAGACGAAGCTCCTCCACAACACCAAGCGCTGGACCCAGCCCTGGAAGACCGGTCTGCCGGTGGACTTCGTGCCCGGCGACCGCACGCGGGCCTTCCCTCCACTTGGCTGGGTGCGCCGGGCCCGGCGGGCGCTCCTCGGCGACTACGCCATGCTGGGGCACTATCGGCGCCACCCGGACCCGAGACAGGAGCGATTCTTCTTTGCCCTGCTCGCGGAGTGCGTAGAGGCGGGTGCCGTGAGCGAGGACTTCCTGCGTGGCGAGATGGCCCGCAACCACGTGCGCCACGACGCCTTCGAGAGGATCACGGAGGCCGCCGCCTCCCGGGCAGCCTAGTCGCCAGCGCCCTGGCGCGGACCGTCGGGATGGAGACCCAGGCGCTTCAGCCAGTGCGTCCCCTGGCGCGCGCACGCTTGCAGCGCACGCGCCACCCGGCTGCGGCGCAGCCAGCTCACCTGCACCACACGCCGGGTGCCTTCGTAGGGCGCATGACCGTGAAAGGAGTTGCGCGTGCGGCGAAAGGCGACGAGCGCCCCCCCGACCGGGGGCACTTCGACCAGGTAGTCTTCGAGGTCGCCAGCGGAGCGCAGCAGCCGAAGACGTCCACCGGCCGCGGACCACACGTCGTTGGGGTAGAGGAGTGCCGTGGTCACCTTGCTCCAGTGGTCGGTGTGGACATGACCGTCACTGGGCTCGCAGCGAGCGCGCACCGTGACGTCGCAAGGGAGCGCTTCGAGCTCGGGAACGCCCAGCTTCTGGCCTAGCAGCTGCGGAAGCTCCGGGCCCTCGAGCTCTTCCAGAAGCCTCTCGAAGGCCGGGCCGTAGCGGCACCCCGAGACGGCATGGTTGCGGGGTGTCTCCACCCGCGGAAAGTCCTGAATGAGGTCCGCCAACCTCTCTGCCCGGAGGAAGCCGGGCACGATGACATAGGGAAAGGGCTCGCTTTCCGGCTTGGCGTCGGCAAGCCGATCGAGGTCGAGGAGTGCGGTCATGCTGCTTCCCTGGGTCCCTTCCTGCAGAGGGAGCTAGACATTGGCCTATACGCTCCCAAGGCTTATCCCGGTTTCACGCGGCCAGCAAGAGCGCGAACCCTCAGCCCACCAGACGCCGGCGCGTGACCCGGGCGGCCACCCACAGGAGCAGGGCGGAGAGCGCGAGGACGTAGGCCAGATCCCAGAGCAGGGCCAGGTGCAGGTCGCCGGCGAAGGTGCTGCGCACGAGGCGCACCGGGTGCAGCAGCGGCAGCACCTCGGCCACCTGCAGCCACACCCCCGAGAGCCGTTCCTCCAGGGGGAAGAAGACCCCTGAGAAGAGGAAGAGGGGGGTCAGGAAGAGCGTGAAGTAGAAGGAGAAGAGGTCGATGCTGGGGATGCGCAGGGAGAAGGCGATGCCGATGGCTGCAAAGAGCAGCCCCGTGAGCGGAACCAGCGGCAGGGCCAGCAGGGCGCGCCCGGGAGGCGCCAGGCCCAGCAGGGCGACGACGAGCAGGAAGCACCCCCCATAGATCGTGGCGCGGGTCATCGCCCAGAGGATCTCTCCCGCCAACAGGTCTTCGGGTTGGATGGGGGTGGTGAGCATGGACTCGTAGGTCTTCTCGAAGTTGAGCCGCACGTAGGCGTTGTAGGTGACCTCGAAGCTGGCGCCGTTCATGGCAGCCACCGCCACGAGGCCGGGCGCCAGGTAGGCCACGTAGCTGGTACCGCCCATCTGCGAGATGTAGGCCCCGACGCCAATGCCGATGCTCAGCAGGTAGAGCAGGGGCTCGAAGAAGTTCGGCAGCAGGTTCAGCTTCCAGGTGCGGCGATAGAGCGCGAAGTTGCGCCGCCAGACCGAGAGCGCATACGGCAGGGAGACGCGCACCCTAAGCGCCCCCTTCCAGGCGTGTTCCGGTGAGGGCGAGAAAAACGTCCTCGAGGTTCGTAGGCCGCACGACCACACCACGAGGCTCGGGCTCGATGCCGCGCACCGTGTCGAGAAGCGCGGTCGCATCCTCGACATAGAGCATCACGCGGGGGCCGGCCCGCAGCTCGTGCACCCCCCGCAGATGGGGGCGCAGCCTCTCCGCGCCCTCGAGGGAGATCTCCAGCTCCAGGGTCTCCGGAGCGAGGTGCTCCGCCACCAGCGCCTTTGGAGCGCCTTCGGCCACCACGCGGCCCTCGTCGAGGATGACGAGGCGGTCGCAGAGGCGCTCCGCCTCCTCCATGTAGTGGGTGGTGAGAAGCACCGTCGTCCCGCCCGCGCGAAGCTCGTGGTCCCGTTGCCAGAGCGCCAGCCGCACGGCCGGATCCAGGCCGGTGGTGGGCTCATCCAGGATCAGCAGCTCGGGCCGGTTCATCAGCGACATGGCGATGGCCAGGCGCCGCTGGAAGCCCCCGCTCAGCGCCGACACGGGCAGGTGGGCGTGGGAACGCAGATCGAGGAAGTCCAGCAGCTCCTCGGAGCGGGCGGTGATCTCCTGCTGGGACAGGAGGTGATAGCGACCGAAGACCTGGAGGTTCTGGACGGGCGTCAGCACCTCGATGAGCGGGTTCTCCTGCAACGTCACACCGAGGCGCCGGCGCACCGCCCGGGGATCCTTTACCACGTCGATGCCAAAGACCCGGATGCTGCCCTCGGAGGGTGCGGTGACGCCGTAGACCATCTTGAGCGTGGTGGTCTTGCCGGCGCCATTCGGCCCCAACAGGCCGAAACACTCGCCCTGCGGAACATCCAGGTCCAGCCGATCCACGGCAGCCTTTCCGGCAAAGCGCTTGGTGACCTGGCGGCATGCAACGAGCACGGGGATTCGAGCCTAGCCCACGCTTCGCTAGGGTGCGGCCGTGGCGAACGGCCTGCGAGACCTCCATCTGCCGGACGGCCGGGTGATCCCGGCGCGCTGGCTCTCCGTGCGCTTTGCGCGGGCTGGCGGTCCCGGCGGCCAGAACGTCAACAAGGTGGAGACCAAGGTGGACCTGCGGCTGTCGCTGGCGGGTGCCGAGGCCGTGCTCGGCCGCTCAGCTACGGCGCGGCTGCGAGAGCGGGAGGCCAGGCGCCTCGACTCGGAAGGGCAGCTGCGCGTCGTCTGCGAGCGCGCGCGCAGCCGCGAGCGCAACCTCGCCCAGGCGCATGCCCGCCTCGAGGAGATCCTGCGGCGCAGCCTCGTGGCGCCGCGAAAACGTCGGGCCACACGGCCCACGCGCGCCTCGAAGGAACGCCGCCTCGCGGCGAAGCGCGCCCGCAGCCGGCAAAAGGGAGAGCGGCGCCGCGACCCCTTTGCGGACTGAGGCGGAGTGAGCGGCTACCCTGCCGGCGTGTCTCCCTTCCCCCTCCCCTTCGTACCCGCGCTACGCCCCTCCGGCAGCGGCCCCGCCCTCTTCTTCGCCTTCCGGCAGCGGGAGCTGCTGCTCCCAAAGGACGGGCCGCTGGCGCCGCTGCCGCGGGCCGAGGCCCTGGGCGTTCCCCTGGGAGCGCAGCACTACCTGGGCGCCCTGGAAGGCGTCCCCTGCTGGGCCCTTTCGCTGGCGGCAGACATCGAGGCTCCGCCGGTAGCGGAGTTCTGCGACCTGCGCATGCTCTTTGGGCGGCTTCCCGAGCCCATTCACGCCGTGGCGGGCCGCGCCGTCCAGATCGTCGAGTGGGACCGCAGCCACCGCTTCTGCGGCCGCTGCGGGAGTCCGACGGAGCCCCTCGAGAACGAGCGCGCCCGCTCCTGCCCGCGGTGCCGGATCCCCCTCTACCCGCGCCTGGCACCCTCCATGATCGTGGCGGTGGAGCGAGGCGACGAGATCCTGCTGGCGCGTTCGCCGCATTTTCCGCCGGGCATCTACAGCGTACTGGCCGGCTTCGTCGAGGCGGGGGAGAGTGTCGAGGAGTGCGTGCGCCGCGAGGTGTGGGAAGAGACGCGGATCCAGGTGGAGGATGTGCGCTATTTCGGCAGCCAGCCCTGGCCCTACCCGCACTCGCTGATGCTGGGCTTCCAGGCGCGCTACGCCGGCGGCGAAATCCAGCCCGACGCGCGCGAGATCGAGGCTGCGGGCTGGTTCAGCGCCGAGGCCATGCCCGGCCACTTCCCCGGGCGCTTCTCCATCGCCCAGTGGCTGATGCGCGACTTCCGCCAACGCCACGGCGTGGAGGCGCCGTAGGCGCTAGGCCCAGTCGAAGGTCACCGCCACCGCGACATCCGGGTGGAGACTCTTGTGCACCGGGCAGCTGTGGGCCGCACGTTCGAGAGGCCTGCGCGCCTCTTCGGGGATGCCCGCCGGCAGCTGCAGGTGCACGCCGAGGCGAGCGACACGGCGCACCGGGTCCGCACACATCTCCTTCTCCACGCTGGCCGTGGCCCCCTCCAGGGGCCACCCCTTCCGGCGCGCCAGGATGCCCATCACGCTGAGCATGCAGCTGCCTAGCGCGGTGGCCAGCAGGTCTGTCGGGCTGAAGCGCTCGCCGCGCCCGTGGTTGTCCTTCGGGGCGTCCGTTTCCAGCGTGGAGCCCGAGGGCCCGTGGGTGCAGGTGGTGTGGAGCTCCCCTTCGTAGCGAATGTCGATGTGGACCATCGCGCGAGTCTACCCGCCTCGGGACGGCCGCTACCAGCGCGTGGGCCACCGCCCGTGCCAAGGCCGCTCGCGCTGCCAGGCCAATGCCGCCTTCAACACCAGGTCGTCCCGGTGGCGGGGACCCACGATCTGGAGGCCCATCGGGAGACCCGCCCGGGAGAGGCCCATGCGCAGGGTCGCCGCGGGGTGCCAGGAGAGATTGAAGGGAATGGTGAAGGAAGCCACACCGCTGGCGTGCTGCTTGCGGCCCTCCGTCTCGCGGGGGAAGGGGCCCTTGGCGGGAGGCGGATCGTAGGGCACGGTGGGCGTGACGAGGAAGTCGAAGCGCTCGAAGAGCTCGGCACACCAGCGGTTCAGCTTCTCGCGCTGGTCCGCCATGCGGCCCCAGATTTCCGGTGTCATGCCGGCACCAGCCTTCACGCCGGTGATGAACGCGCGGCCGAACTCGCCTTCCCGCTCGGGGAGGTAGTCGCGCAGCTTGGCCGCCGCCATGAAGGAGCCCAGCATGCCCCACTCGCGACCCATGCGCGGCGGCCCGTCGGCAATGGCCTCCACACGGTGCCCCAGCTTCTCGAAGACCCGCGCGCCCTCCTCCGCGGCGGTGGCGACCTCCGATTGCACCACCGCGTAGCCGAGGTCCGGCGAGAAGGCGAAACGCTGACCCGCGGGCAACGCCTCCTTCAGCACCTCCACATAGGAGTAGCCGGGGTGCGGCAGCGAGTTCGGATCGCCCGGACTCGCCCCCACGGTCTGATCGAGCTGCAGCGGCGCATCTTCCACGGTCTTCGTGAGAGGCCCGGAGACGGAGGTATCGTCATAGACCCAGGTCTCGAAGGGACCGCGCGCCACGCGCCCCAGCGAGGGCTTCAAGCCGAAGGCCCCGACGAAGCTGGCCGGGATGCGGATCGAACCGCCGCCGTCGCTGGCGGTGACCAGGGGGCACACGCAGCCCGCCAGGGCCGCGGCACTGCCGCCGCTCGAGCCGCCCGGCGTGTGTGCGAGGTTCCAGGGCGAGTGCGTCACGCCGTAGACCAGGTTCTTGGTGATGGCCGTGTAGCCGAACTCCGGCGCATTGGTCTTGCCTACGACGATGGCACCCGCGGCCTTCAGGCGCGCCACCTGGACGTCGTCGTGGTCCGAGACCCGATCCTTGTAGATCAGGCTGCCCTCGCTGTTGACCAGGCCCTCCGCGTTCTCCAGATCCTTTACGCCCAAGGGTATGCCTTCCAGGGGGCGTGCCTCGCCCTGGGTGATGCGCTGGTCCGCAGCGCGGGCTTCCGCCAGCAGCGTCTCCCGATCGCGCAGCGCCACAAACGCATTCAAATCCGCGTGGGTCGCATCGATGCGGGCGAGAACCGCCTGCATCAGCTCCGCGGCGGAGGCCTGCTTGTCGCGCAGGCGCCCGGTGAGATCCGTGAGGGAAAGGGTCAGCAGCTCGTCCATCATCTGGCCTCCATGAAATTCACGGCAGAGGGGCCCGGCTGCGCGCCGCGGACCAGGCCACCGGGCAATGCGCCGGTGTGCTCGCCGCGTTCGAAGCTGGGCATGCCCGAGACGAGCGTCATCTCGTAGCCCTCCACCCGCTGGATCAGGCGTTTCCCGCCGGCCGGTAGGTCGTGCAGGATCTCCGGAGCGTGCAGCCGCAGGCCCTCGAAATCGATGAGGTTGAGGTCTGCCTTCATCCCAGGGGCGATGAGGCCGCGATCGCGCAGGCCCACCAGCGCAGCGGTATCCGCGCACTGCCCCTTGATGAGCTGCTCCAGCGCAATCCGGCTGCCGCGCGTACGATCCCTGGCCCAGTGCGTGAGCAGGTAGCTGGGGAAGCTGCCGTCGCAGATCATGCCGCAGTGGGCCCCGGCGTCTCCCAGGCCCGGCACGGCGTGGGGGTGGAGCAGCATCTCGCGGCTCACCTCTAGATCGTAGTCGGTGTAGTTCAAGAAGGGTCGGTAGAGCAGCGTACGGCCCTCATTCTGGAGCAGTAGATCCAAGGCGAGCTCCTCGGGCGGGCGTCCCTCCCGCGCGGCGCGGGCTGCGATGCTCTTCTCCCTTGGCTGCTCATAGTCCGGCGTATCGCCCAGCTCGAAGAGGCGGTCCAGGCACCACACAATGGGGGCCAGGCCCGGATGCGGCTGTTCGGAGAGCAACGCCCGACGCAGCGCCGGCTGGCGCAGGCGCGCCACCCGCTCGGCCAGCGGCAGTTCTTGGAGGGGTCGGAAGCTCGGGTGGCTCACGAAGGGGTTCAGGCTGGCCTCCAGGCCCAGCATCAGCCCGATGGCTCGGACCGGCACCTGGGCCTTGAGGGGCAGCCCCTCCTCGTTGGCCTTGTCGAGGTGGGCGAGCATGCCGCGCCAGCCGTCCGGCCGCGCGTCGTTCTGGGCCAGGCTCACCGAGAGCGGGCGGCCGGCGGCGCGCACCATGTCGCGCAGCAGCTCCCACTCGGCCTCGGGCTGGACAAAGTCCGAGACGACCTCCATCACGCCCTGCCCAGCCTCTGCGAGCCCCTGGCAGATGCCCACCAGCTCGGCATGACTCGCGGTGAGGCTCGGCGTCGGCGAGCCATCGCTGGCGCGGTGATTGCGGGTGCGCGAGGTGCTGAAGCCCAGGGCACCGGCCTCCATGGCCTCGCGCGCCAGACCTCGCATCGCTGCGATCTCCGAGGCACTCGGCACCGCGCTGTGGTCGGCTCCGCGCTCCCCCATCACGTAGAAGCGCAGCGCCGCGTGAGGCAGCTGGGCCGCCACATCGAGACTGCGCGGACGCCCCTCGAGGGCGTCCAGGTATTCGGGGAAGCTCTCCCACGCCCACTGAATGCCCTCCGCCAACGCCGTGCCTGGGATGTCCTCCACCCCTTCCATCAAGCGGATCAGGTAGTCGCGCTGGCCGGGGCGCACTGGCGCAAAGCCCACGCCACAGTTGCCCATCACCACCGTGGTCACGCCGTGCCAGCACGAGGGGGTCAGCAGGGAATCCCAGGTGGCCTGGCCGTCGTAGTGGGTGTGGACGTCCACCCAGCCCGGCGTGACCAGCAGGCCGTCGGCATCGATCACACGGCGGGCGGGCTCGGAATGGCGCTGGCCCAGGGACAGCGCCGCGATGCGCCCCCCTCGAATCCCGATGTCTCCCGTCGCAGCGGGCGCCCCGCTCCCGTCCACCACGGTGCCGCCTCGGATCAGCAGGTCGAGCATGGCTCCTCCGGCCCACTGATGGCGCTCGCTGCGCCAGGGGCACCCGGGGTATGCTGCCACCTCCGGGCCGCGCTGGCCAAAAGGGCGCCGCGGCCCCCAGGAGAAGCCCCCATGACGCCTCCCCGAGCACCCTTGCCGATCATTTCCGCGGACTCCCACATCACGGAGGCCCCGGACACCTACACCCGCCACATCGACCCCGCCTGGCGCGACCGCGCCCCGGTGGGCGAGGACCACGAGAAGCTGGGCTTCTGCTTCCGCGTGGAGGGCATCGGCAAGCCCCTCTCCATCGCCACGGCCGCGGCAGCGGGCAAGAAGCCCGAGGAGATCCGGGCGGTGGGTACGCCCTTTCGCGAGATGCACCGGGGCGGCTGGGACCCGGAGGCGCGCATGGCCGACCAGGCGCGGGACGGCGTGGCGGCAGAGGTGATCTACCCCTCGCTCGGCATGGTGCTCTGCAACCATCCGGACTTCGATTTCAAGAAGGCCTGCTTCGACGCCTACAACCGCTGGCTCGCAGAGTTCTGCTCGGCGCACCCGACACGCTTGCTGGGCTGTGGCCAGACGCCGATGCGTTCGCCCGAGGAAGGCATTCGCGAACTCGAGGCGATCCGAAAGCTCGGCCTGCGCGGCGTCATGATGCCAGGCAACCCCGCGGTGGAGGACTACGACTCACCCGCCTACGACGAGTTCTGGGAGGCGGCCACGGAGCTTGGGCTGCCCCTCTCCTTTCACATCCTCACCCACAAGTCGTACCGTGAGAAGACCCGCGGTCGGCCATGAACGCCTTCCTCTCCATCGTGCGCGGCTGCCAGGATGTGATGGGCACCCTCGTGCTGGGAGGGGTATTCGAGCGCCACCCGAAGCTCAAGATCGTGTGCGTGGAGGCGGATGCCGGCTGGGTGCCCCACTACATGTACCGCATGGACCACGCCTACAAGCGACACCGCAACTGGCTGCCCGCAGGCCAGACACTCTCGAAGCTGCCGAGCGAATACTTCAGCGAGAACATCTACGTCACCTTCCAAGATGATTGGGTGGCCTTCAAGGTGGCGGATCTGCTGAACTGGAAGCGCCTGATGTGGGCCAACGACTTCCCGCACAGCGACTCCACCTGGCCCTGGTCCCAGGAGATGCTGAAGGAGCACACGCAGAGCCTCAGCGGGGAGCAGCGTAACGCCATCCTGTGCCGCAATGTCGCCCAGCTCTACGGCATCGACGTCGATGCCCTTGCCAAGGAGATCCAGCCCCGATGAAGGATTACGAAGCCTATGATGCCCTGGGTCTTGCGGAGCGGGTCCGCAGCGGCGAGGTCACGGCCGAGGAGCTGCTGGAGGAAGCCCTGGCACGCAGCGAACGCGTCAACCCGAAGCTGAACGCCGTGGTGATCCCGATGGAGGAGCAGGCCCGTCAGGCGCTGGCGGCAGGCCTGCCCGAAGGCCCCTTCCGCGGGGTCCCCTTCCTGCTGAAGGACCTGCACCTGAATACCGCCGGTGTGCGCACCACCAATGCCTGCAGCCTCTTTGCGGACTTCGTCGCGGACACCGACAGCGAGCTGGTGGTGCGCTACCGCCAGGCGGGGCTCGTCGCCTTTGGCAAGACCGCCTCGCCGGAGTTCGGCAACACCTGCTGCACGGAGTCGCGGCTCTTTGGCGACACCCACAACCCCTGGAACCTCGCGCACACGCCCGGGGGCTCTTCGGGGGGCTCCGCCGCCGCGGTAGCGGCCGGCATCGTCCCCATGGCCAACGCCAGCGATGGCGGGGGCTCCATCCGCATCCCCGCCTCCTGCTGCGGGCTCTTCGGCCTGAAGCCCTCGCGCGGGCGCACGCCCATGGGCCCAAGCGTCGGCGAGGGCTGGAGCGGCATGTCCGCCGTGCACTGCGTGAGCCGCAGCGTACGCGACAGTGCCGCCCTGCTGGATGCCACCGCGGGCCCGGACCTGGGCGCGCCCTATTGGGCGCCGGCACCCGAGCGCCCCTGGCTCGAGGAGGTCGGGCGGCCGCCGGGACGTCTGCGCATCGCACTCCAGACGGAGTCCTTCAACGATTCTCCGGTGCATCCGGATTGTGTGGCAGCGGCCGAGGATGCTGCGCAGCTCTGCAGGGAACTTGGCCACGAGGTCGTCCCGGCCCGCTTCCAAACGGAGCTGGACCCCTTCCGCCGCGCCACCGGCGCCATCATCTCGGCCAACCTGCGCGCCACCCTGGAAGACCGCGCTGCGGCCCTCGGCCGCGAGCTCTGCCAGGACGACGTCGAGCCCACCAACTGGCTACTCGCCATGGCCGCCAGCGGCCAGGGAAGCGCGGAGTACGCGCGCGCCGTGCGGCGCATCCACCAGGTAGGCCGGGAGCTGGCGAGCTTCCTGCAGGACTACGACGTGTTGCTCTCCCCCACCATGGGCCTGCCTCCCCAGAAGATTGGCGTCCTCTCGCTCTCCAATCCGAACCCCCAGGAGCAGCTGGGCGCGCTGATGCCCACCATCGGATTCACCCAGCTGATGAACGCTGCGGGCAATCCGGCCATGTCCGTCCCCCTCTACTGGAACGAGGCGGGCCTCCCCATCGGCGTCCAGTTCGCCGCCCGCAGCGCCGACGAGGCCCTCCTCTTCCGCCTGGCGGGCCAGCTCGAACAAGCCCGCCCCTGGTTCGACCGCCGCCCCCCCGCGATCTAGCGTCGAAAGCGGGGACGTTCTTTGCGAAGTTGCGTTAGCTCGAGCCGCGAGGAAGCCACCAGACTTCGAGCTAACGCAACTTCGCAAAGAACGTCCCCCTCCTACCGCCAGCCACGGGGGTTGGCGGCGAGGGCGCGCTCCCAGGCAGCCATGCGGGCCTGGAGCTCGGTGAAGCGCTCTGGGTAGCGGGCGTGGACGTCGTAGGATTCGTCCGGATCCTGCTGCAGATCGAAGAGCCAGGGACCGCGCGGCATCAGGGGCGCGATCGGCCAGGACCAGGGTGCGCCGCCGAAGACACCGTGGCGGTCGTGCAGCTTGAAGCGGCGGGAGCGCAGGGCCTGGAGGTCACGGTCGGAGTAGTAGTAGAGGGTGTCGTGGGCGCTCGAGGCCCCGTCCGCCAGCAGTGGCAGCAGGTCGCGGCCATCGATGCGGCGGTCCTCCGGCGGGGGCACGCGGGCCAGGGCCAGACCGGTGCTGAAGACGTCCATGCCGATGGCCAGCTCGGAGCTGCGCGTGCCGGGCGGGATGCGCCCGGGCCAGCGCGCCGCAAAGGGTACGCGCATGCCCCCCTCGAAGGTGTCGTTCTTGCGGCCACGGTTGCCCCGCGCGCTTCCCTGGAACCAGGGACCGTTGTCGCTGGCCACGATCACCAGGGTATCTCGGCTGTGGCCCTGCGCGGCCAGCGCATCGAGCACGGCGCCCACGCTGTCGTCGAGGTCGGCGACCACGTCCCCGTAAAGGCCGGCATCGCTGCGCCCGGCATTCGCCTGGGACGCATGGAGGGGGATGTGGGGAAAGCTGTGGGCGAAGTACAGAAAGAACGGCTGGCTGCCCACGTCACGAATGAAGCGAATCGCTTCCTCGGTGTAGCGCGCCGTGAGCGTCGTCTGGTCCACCGGTGCCGCGGCCACGATCTTGCGGTTGCGCCACAACGCCAGGGGTTGCATGTCGTTGCTGTAGAGCACACCCAGGTAGTGCTCGAAGCCCAGGTCGTTGGGCAGCGAAGGCGAGGCGTCGCCCAGATGCCACTTGCCCACCATGGCCGTGGCATAGCCCGCGGCGTGCAGCACCTCGGCCAGGGTGATCTCCTCCGCTGGGAGTCCCACGGGCCGACCGCTCCAGCGCTCCAAGGAGTCGATGGGCGAGCCCTTCGGAAACACCACCTGGGTGAGCCCCGTGCGGATGGGGTAGCGCCCCGTCAGCAGGCCTGCCCGGGACGGCGTGCAGTAGGGCGCCGGCGCGTAGTAGTGATCGAGGACAGCGCCCTCTCGTGCCAGGCGGTCGATACGCGGCGTCGCAACCGCACGGCTGCCCATGAAGCCGAGGTCTCCGTCACCCAGATCGTCGAAGAGGATCACCACCAGATTGGGCCGACCCTTGGGCAACGAACCGGCGCGAGAGGCGATCTCCGCGAGGTAGCTCCGCTTGCGCGCCAGGGCGGCGGCATCTTCTGGCGGGTGGTAGCCCCGAATACGCAGCAGCGCCGAGGCCGCAAAAACGAGCCCCGCGAATAGACCCAGAAGCAGCAGGCCTCCCGAGAGAGTGGCGATCCAGCGCAGCGCGCGAAGCATGGGCCCGCAGTATACTCGGCCGCTCGCGTTCGCGGAGCCACTTGGAGACTGCCAGACGCCGATGGAGGCCGCATGAAGCTCGGACTCGCCCTGCCCTGGGCCAACCCGCAGGTGGAGGTCCCCGTCGCGCGCGTACAGCGCGCGGAGCAGCTGGGCTTCGACTCCGTCTGGACCGCCGAGATCTACGGCCAGGACGCCATCACGCCCCTGGCGTTCCTCGCCGCCAAGACCGAGCGCATCAAGCTCGGCACAGCGGTGATCCAGGCCGCCGCGCGCACGCCCTCGGCCACCGCCCTGGCCATGGCCACCCTCGACCAGCTCGCGGGCGGCGGCCGGGCCATCGCCGGCATCGGTCTCTCCGGCCCGCAGATCGTCGAGGGCTGGTACGGCCAGCCCTGGGGCAGCCCGAACAAGCGTCTGCGCGATTACGTGACGATCATGAAGAAGGTGCTCCAGCGAGAGGGACCGGTGAGCCACGACGGCCCGGAGATCCGCCTGCCCTACGCGGGCCCGGGCGCGAGCGGGCTTGGCAAGCCCCTGAAGTCCGTGTTGCACACCAACCCGGACCTGCCGATCTTTCTGGGCACGGGCGCGCCGGCCAATGTGAAGCTCACCGCCGAGCTCGCCGACGGCTGGATTCCGATGGGCTACAACCCGGAGTCCGCGGCGGTCTTCAAGCCCTGGCTCGAGGAGGGTCTGGCACGCAGCGGGCGTAGCTGGAAGGACCTCCACATCCAGGCGGGCACTCAGGTCATCCTCACCGATGACGTGGGCACAGCACTCCGGGGCCTGAAGCCCTTCATTGGCTTCTACGTGGGCGGCATGGGCGCAAAAAGCAAGAACTTCCACAAAGAGATGATGAAGCTGCGCGGCTTTCCAGAGGCGGCGGAGCGCATCCAGGAGCTCTTCCTGGCAGGCAAGCGCCAGGAAGCCTTCGCAGCAGTCCCTGACGAGTACGTGGACCAGGGTGCGCTGATCGGTCCCAGGCCACGCATCGCCGAGCGCTTTCGCGCGTGGCAGGAGCTGGGAGTCCAGGGTCTTACCTTGCATACCCGCGACGAAGGCGCCATGGAGCTGATGGCAGAGCTTGCGGAGACACACTCGTGAAGGCGCTCGTCAGCGACACGGACAAGATCCTGCTGGACGAGCCTGCGGAGCACGTGCTGCGCATCACCCTCAATCGGCCGGAGAAGCGCAACGCCATCGACAACGAGATGCGCGGCGGCCTGATGAACGTGCTTCAGCAGGCCGACCGCGAGGAGCGCATCCGCGTCTCGATCCTGCGCGGCGCCGGCAAGTGCTTCTCCTCCGGCTACGACCTGGGCTCAGACCTCGCTTCCGGCCAGCCCTACTTCTCGTCGGACGGCGACGGCAGCTGGTCGCGCCACGTCGTGCAGGGCTGGACGTCGCTGTGGGACCTGGCCAAGCCGGTGATCGCCCAGGTGCACGGCTACGCCATGGCCGGGGGCTCGGAGATGGCCACGGCCTGCGACCTGGTCTACGTCGCGGAGGACGCGAAGATCGGCTACCCGGTGGTGCGCATGGTGAGCCCACCAGACATGCAGTTCCACCCCTGGCTGGTGGGCATGCGCAACAGCATGGAGCTACTGCTCACCGGCGATTCCGTAGACGGTCGCGAGGCCGCGCGCATGGGCTTCGCCAACCGCGCCTACCCGGTGGAACAGCTTGAGGCAAGGGTGCTCGCCATCGCCCTCCGCGTGGCCAAGATCCCCTCGGATCTCCAACAGCTCAACAAGCGCTCCGTCCACCGGGCCATGGAGGTGATGGGCGCCCGCGCCGCCATGCGCGCGGGCTCGGAGCTTCAGGCCCTGGCCGTGCACCAGCCCTCGGTGCGGGCGCTGCTCCAAAACCTCCAGGCCAACATGAAGAAGGCCTTTGACGCATCCTGAGGAGGATTCCATTGGACCGCATCCAGGCGGTGCTCTTCGACTTCGGGGGCGTCTTCACGCCCTCGCCTTTTTCCGCCCTCGACGTCCTGGGCGAGCAGCTGGGCGCCGACCCCCAGCATCTCATGCGCCTGGTCTTCGGTCCCTACGACGCAGACACCGACCATCCTTGGCACCGCCTCGAGCGCGGCGAGCTCTCCTTCCTGGAGGCGCGCGAGGCCATCCTCGCCCTGGGCCAGGCGGAAGGAGTCGATGCGGACCCGATCAAGCTCTTCAGCCTGATCGGCGGCGGCGAAGGCGCTCGCGAGGCGATGGTTGCGCGCACCAAGGCGCTGCGTGCCCGCGGCTTCGGCACGGCCCTCGTCACCAACAACGTGCGCGAGTTCCGCACGCGCTGGGTCACCCTGGTCCCCGTGGACGAGCTCTTCCAGCACCTGCTGGATTCGAGCGAGCTCGGCATCCGCAAGCCCGACCCGCGCATCTTCCACCTGGCCCTGGAGCGCCTGGGCGTGGCCCCGGAAGAGGCCCTCTTCCTCGATGATTTCCCGGCCAACCTCGAGGCTGCCGAACGCCTCGGGATCCGCAGCCTGCTGGTGGAGCCGGACGGAGCCGCTGCCCTGGCCGAGCTGGATGCCCTCGTCGCCGCGGGCCCCGCCCACGCGCGGGTAGCCGCGAGCCCAGCCCAGCGGCTCTAGGTTCTTCCGGTGCCCCGGGAAGCGCGGAAACGCCTCGCCCGCTCCCGCAGAGGTCGCCATGCCGTTCCCCGCATGATCGATGCGCCCCTGCATGGAGTTTCCTCGCGCCGGGAGGCGGGGCAGCGTTCTTCCCAAACGCCGCCCAGGGGGAATCAGTCGACTTGACAAACAACCTATATGAATGAATATTCATTCACACATGGCGCCCGGTCACTCTCAAGGACAGAGCCCCGCCGACACTCGCGCGGCCATCCTGCGCGCCGCGGTCGCGCTGATGGGGGATCGCTCCTATGCCGGTACCCCTGTCCCCGAGGTGGCCGCGCGGGCTGGCGTGGCGGCGGGAACCATCTATCGCCACTTCAGCGGCAAGCAGGCGCTCGTCAATGCCGTCTACCGCGAGTGCAAGCTGGCCATGGGCGCCTGCCTGAACCGTGCAGCCGCCGGCGCCGGCTCCCACCGCGAGGTCTTCCACCGGCTCTGGCGGGGGCTGTGGGAGTTCTCGCGCAAGCAACGCGACGCCTTCCGCTTCCTGGAGCTGCACCGCCATCAGCCCTACCTGGACACCGAGAGCCAGGCGGTGGCGCGTTCGGTCAGCGAGGGCATCGCGGATTTCGTGCGCACTGCCCAGGCGGCGGGAGCCATGCGTCCGGGGCCTCCGGAGATGCTGATCGCCCTGGCCTTCGGGGCCTTCGTCGGGCTGGTGAAGGAGGCAGAGGCGGGCCACACGACGTTGGACGAAACCGCGGTGGCCGCGTCCGAGGATGCGGTCTGGGGGATGCTGCGCGCCTGAGCGGCGTGCACGCTCGACGACGCGGCCCGAGTCCACATTCATTCCTACAACGGGAGAATCCGAATGGAACAACTCAGGGGATCCTGGGCGCTGGTCACCGGCGCCTCGAGTGGGATCGGCGCAGATTTCGCGCGGCTGCTCGCGGGCAAGGGTTGCAACCTGGTGCTGGTGGCCCGGCGCGAGGACCGTCTGAAGACGCTGGCCGAAGAACTTGCAGGAGCGCATGGGATCGACGCTCGCAGCGTCGCCCTCGACCTCTCCCTGCCGGACGGTCCCGCAGAGCTTCTGCGACGCACCGAGGAGCAGGGTCTCGCCATCGATCTGCTGGTGAACAACGCCGGCTTCGGCCTCTACGGGGCCCACATGGACATTCCCTGGGAGCGCGAGCGGCAGATGCTCGCCCTCGACGTCGTGGCCCTCGCCGACCTCACCAAGCGCTATGTCGCGGGGATGCTGGAGCGCGGCCGGGGCTCCGTGATCCAGGTCGCTTCCATCGGTGCCTACCAGGCCTCACCCAGCTATGCATCCTACTCCGCGGCCAAGGCCTTCGTCCTCTCCTTCGGCGAGGCCCTGGCCTACGAGCTGCGCGACACGCCGGTGAACGTCACCGTGCTCTCCCCCGGCGTCACCGAGACCGAGTTCCTCGAGGTCTCCGGGCAGGAGCGCAACCTCTTCCACCGCCTCACCATGATGCCTCCGCGGCGCGTCACCGAAGCGGGCCTGCGCGCGGTGCTGCGCGGCAAGCCCAGCGTGGTGCCCGGCGTCGCCAACAAGCTCGCCGCCTTCTCCCTGCGCTTCATGCCCCGGCGCCTGCAGGCGGCCGTCGCAAGTGCCAGCATGAACCTGGGGGCGTAGCGCCGTGCGGATCCTCATCACGGGCGCTTCGGGCTTCATCGGGGGTGCGATCGCCCGCCACCTGGCCTCGGACCATGAGGTGCTCGCCCTGTCTCGCTCGTCGCACAGCGACGTAGCCCTTCGCGCCCTGGGGGCGGAGCCCTTCCGCGGCGATCTGGTCAGCCTCGAGCCCGGCGCCCTGCCCGACTGCGACGCCGCGATCCACTGTGCCGACTACGTCGACGCGTGGGGAACCCGCGAGGAAACCTGGCGGATCAATGTGGAGGGCACCGAGCGCGTCTTGGCCGCCGCTCGCGCCGCGGGAGCACAGCGCTTCGTCCACATGAGCACCGAGGCGGTGTTGTGGCGCGGCCAGCCCCTGCGCGGCATCGACGAGGGGCACCCCTATCCGGACTCCACACCGTACCTGTATGCCGAAACCAAGGCCTGGGCCGAGCGGCGCGCCCTGGCGGCGAATGCCCCGGAGTTCGAGACAATCGTCCTGCGCCCGCGCTTCGTCTGGGGCCCGGGGGACCAGACCCTGGTCCCGGAGGTCCGCGCGATGGTGGAACGCGGATCCTTCGCCTGGCTCGACGGCGGCCGGGCTCGCACCTCCACCACCCACGTCGCGAACCTGGTCCATGCCACGGAGCTGGCGCTCCAGAAGGGCCGCGGCGGCGAGGTCTACTTCGTCAGCGACCTCGAGGACACGGACTTCCGCAGCTTCCTCACTCGCCTGCTGGGGGCCTACGACGTCACCCTGCCCGAGCGCTCGCTCCCGGGCCGGCTGGCGCGTCCTGCGGCTGCGCTGGTGGAGGGGCTCTGGCGCCGGCTGGGCCTTCGCGGGACACCACCGCTGACCCGCCATGCCACGGACCTGCTCTGCTGCGACTGCACTCTGCGTACGGAGAAGATCCAGCGCGAGCTGGGCTACGTCCCGGTGATCTCCGTGGACGCGGGCCTGCGACAGCTCGCCCGCCAACAGGCCGCCTGAGCCACGCCGCCCCCAGCCCTCGCCCTCAGATCCCTGGCATCGGGGGTTCGTGCACGCAAGGATGTCGCGCCTGCCCCTCCCCCCGGAAGTGGATCCTCTGCTCGTTCCCGGACGTGGTGCCGCGCCCCGTCGTCGAGCGCACCGCTTCTGGCCTGCGGGGGCCTCCCGATCCGCGGCAACCCTCGTCCGCTGCGAGGTAGAAGGCAAGGCCTACGACCGCGAGAAGGAGCAGCTGTACCTGCCACGCTTCTCCACTCATCAAGCGTCGCTCATCGGCATCCATTGGGAGCTCCTGGTACTGCAGGAAGCGAAGCGCGCCTCATCCGTAGCCGGGCCTAGGAGAACGCCTGCACGGTCATCCCGATCGAGAAGAAGAGGAGCGCGAGCACCAGGCGCGGGTCGCCGAGCTGCATCCAGGGGTCTGCCGGGAAGGCGATGGTCTTGGTCATCGCCGCGATCTTGAATTCGTGCGGGCCCTGGAACTCCGGGTTGCTCGCGATCGCGAGCAGGTCGCGACGGCTCCGGTAGCGCATCAGGCCGGCCCGGCTCCAGTGCTCGGCCCCCTCGATGCCCCAGATGTCGAGGGCATCGGCGGCGGCCGTCGCCATCAACACCGGGTGGCATGCCCGCTTCAGCAGCTCCGGCCACATGTGCGCCATGTAGCGGCCCATCACCTGCTGGGTCGTCTCACCGGGCTTCAAGCCGGGGACCGGCTTCGGTTTCGGTGGCGAGTCGATCAGGTTCACCATCACGAAGTCGTCGCCGGTATCGTTCTCCAGAAACGTGCGGAACTTGGCGATCTCCGCAGAATCATCTCCCCGCGCAGTCCGCCGCGCGATGATGGCTTCAATCTCGCCGGCCTTGAGCGGCCCGCGCAAGTTCGTGTACCAGGCGAAGAACGCGCCCCAGAGGACGAAGAGGATGATCCAGGTCGTAGCGGCCATCACTGCTCCTTGTGGTCTCCTTGCCTGCTCGAGGGCTGGCGGGACATCTTCGCGACGAGCCAAGATCGCCCTAGGCGCCCGGCGCGAAGCGGTCGTGGTGGCCCGCCAACCAACCCGCGTCCACTGGGTAATCGCCGCCGGTACAGCTCAGGCTCTCGTCGCTGGCCAGGAAGAGGATCATGCGCGCGATGTCGCGGATGATCTCCTCGGACGGCCGCTGCTGCTGGTAGGGCAAGAGCTTGTGGGTGAAGGCCAGGGTGTAGGCCGGATCGATGCCGTCGGGCACGTAGGGCGCACGCATGCCCGGCCCGCCGGCTTCGGGGCAGACGGTGTTGACGCGGATGCCCCACTTGCCGAGCTCCAGGGCGGCGACCCGCGTGATCCCACGCACGGCCCACTTACTGGCGGCGTAGGCCACGATGCCGTTCTTGGCGCTCATGCCGTCCACCGACGAGACGTTCACGATGGCGCCGCCCCCCGCCTCGCGCAGGCTGGGTATCACCGCCTTGATTCCGAGGAACGGTCCAAGCTGGTTCACCCGCACGATGCGTTCGAAGTCCTCCTGGGAGGTGTCCTCGATGGCGGCCATCTTGAGCACGCCGGCGTTGTTGACGAGCACCGTGAGGCCGCCGAAGTGGGAGGTGCCTTCCTCCACCGCGCTCCGCCAGCTCTGCTCCGAAGTCACGTCGAGGCAGACAAAGTGCCCCGCGTCGCCCAGCGAAGACGCTACCGCGCGGCCCGGCTCCTCGAGCACGTCGGCCACCAGCACCCGGGCGCCCTCGTCTGCGAAGAGCCGCGCCACCTGCTCGCCGGTACCGCGCGCTGCGCCGGTTACCAGCGCCACCTTGCCGTCCAGCCTTCCCATCGGCTCCCCCGAAGTTGCCCCGCCTAGAGGCGTTCCTGGATGAGGTACTGCGACATCGGATGGGACTCCACCCGGTCGAGATCCAGAAAGCGCTGACAGCTTGCGATCATGCGCGCGAGGTTGGCATCGCGCTTCTTCGGGTCGCCATCGCCCAGGTACCACTTCATCGGGTCGGTAACCGCGTCGCTCGGGAAGCCCTCGAAGACGATACCCGCCCAGGGTGGCGCATCGGGGCTGAGCGGCCGCACCACGAGATGGCGCAGGTATTCGTAGGTACACTGGGTCTCCCGCGCCACGATCCGGTGGTCGTGGTGCCAGATGCGCACCCACTCCTCGCGCTCCAGCCGCGTCGGCTGCTCCAGCAGGCCCACCAGGTTGGCTCCGGGCGTGCGCTCACCAAGCGGCGCCGCGTGCGTCGTATTGCGCAGGGGAATCGACTCTGCCACCAGATAGCCAGCCAGGCGCTGCGCCACCTCCCCGAGCGCCGCCTCGTGCTTCTGCCGGTCGTCACTGATGTCGAGCCAGAAGCTCACGACCCCATCCAGCGTGGGTTCCAGGTGTGTCAGGCGGCGACTCACGGCGTAGGCCACGTCTTCGTCTGCAAGGTTGATCTCCAACCCACGGGTCCCGGCCTGGAGCAGGGCCTCCTTCACCGGGCCGAGCATCGCCTGCTGGAAGTCTGCCGAAGAGGCGCCCGTCTTGCGCCAGAGGACGTAGACCAGCTTCTCCACTAGAAGAGCACGGCGTCGAGGGAAATGGGGCCGGGGCCAAACAGCAGGAACATCACGCACACCACGATCAGGTTGATGGTGTATTCGGCTCCCGGCGGCTCGTTGGTGATCAGGTAGCCGGCGCCCTTGTGCCCTACGCGGCCCGCAACCGCCATCGTGAAGATCAGCAGCAGGCAAGCGGGTCGCGCGAACAAGCCGAGGGCGAGCAGGCTGCCACCCAGCATCTCCGAAAGCATCGCCATGCGGGCATTCAGACCCGGATACGGGACCCCCAGGCTCTCCAGCCACGCGGCGAAGCCCGCCATGTTTCCGGGGCCCACCACCCCAAGCTTGCCGAGGGCATGGGTCACGAAGCAGATGCCGATGGCCACCCGGCCCAACAACAGCGCCAGGCTCCCCATCCAGTCCGCCGAGCTGGTCAGCGCCACGCTCCAGTCCATGGGCCCCTCCGTCCTTTGCGGCCTCCTGGACCGCGGGAGGAACAGTTCTACCACGGGCTGGGGCCGGGCGCCTCCACGCTATCTTCCGAGGCATGAGCAAGCCCTCAGCGAGGCTGATTCTGGAAGTGCGAGGCTACAGCCAGCTTCTCTACGCGGGCGAGGCGGAGATCCGGGCCGCAGCGCCTGCGCATGCCTCGAGTCCGCCCCACGACTGGGAGGTCCTGCTGCGCGTGCCCAACGTCGAGGTGGCCCAGTTCCAGATGCGCCGGGGCGAGCGTGTGCGCATCGCGCTGCAGGATGGGCGCAGCTGGCCGACCTGGATCGACCGCTTCCACTTCGAGCGCGGCGCCTCAGCCAGCGGCTTCGACGGCTACGGCCTCATCCAGCTGATCGGCATTGGCGCAGCACCGGAGCCGGCCGAAGCCTAGCCCTGGCTGCCTGCCAGCAGATAACGGTCCAGGGTCTCATGCATGTGGCGAATGCGCCGCTCCGCATGCGAGACGAAGAGGCCCTCGAAGCCAGCGGAGCGCATGCCCTGCTGGACCCGTGGCAGGTTCCAGGCGTCGTGGTCCAGCACCAGGCCCAGGGATACCTCGCCGTGCTTGTGGTTCGTGTGCTCCGGGCGGGCCGCCTCGCTGCCCGGCGGCACACGTACCAGGTTGGTCAGGTCGAAGTACATGCGGTTCGGATCGGTGGGGTGCGGCCGCTGGCGGAACACCATCACCCCGGTCGCGTGCACATTGAGGGTGACGTTGGGGAAGATGTAGTAGTGATAGTCATCCACGAGCTGGTCCGGACTCAGCTCCGAGAGATCAATCCCCCTGTCCGCGGCCTTCCTTGCATTCGCGCGGATGAGCGCGGCCCGCACATCCTGCGCCTTGCCTTCGAAACGCTCCGGGTCGATGCCCGCCGCTCGCATCATCTCTTCGAGAGGACCCGTGAGGCTCTGCTGGTCCGGCACGCGAGGAGAGAGCACGCCGAAGGGGACCAGATAGCGGTTGTGCCGCTCGTATAGGTCGATCTGGACGTTCACATCGTCCAGCATCTCCAGCAGCTGCGGGTGGATGGCCTGCACGTGATAGATCTCGTTGAAAGCGTCTACCGAGGTCTTCCAGTTGCATTCCCATACGATGGTCTTGTCGTTGACCAACCACTGCTGTTCGAAGTGATAGGCGTCGAGGTGCTCGGGGAGAACGCCCAAGTACTCCTCGAGGCTCGGCGCGTCCGGATCGAAGCTGAACCACAGCCAGCCACCCCAGCTGCCCGTACGCAGCTCCTTCATACGCACGTGCTGGCAGTCGATGCCCTGGGTGAAGGCCTCCGCGTCGGGAACCTGCTTGAGACTCCCGTCCAGATGGAAGTCGAAGAAATGGTAGGAACATCTGAACGAGCGGATGCGGCCCGGCCCCTCGTTGCGCAGGCGATTTCCGCGGTGTGGACACACGTTGTAGAAGGCGCGCAGGGTGTCTGCATCCGAGCGCACGAAGATCACGCTCTCGGACCCGATCTCCTCGCAGACGTAGTCACCCACCTCGCGCAGGTCCTGGAGCCGCGGGCCCATCAGCCAGACCTTCATCCACATGCACTGCCACTCGCGCTCCTGGAATGCGCGGTCGGTGTAGCGCTGCTTCGCGATGAGTTCGGAGCCCAGGACGGGCTCGGGAGCTTTCTGCGTCGGTGTCCTGGCCATGCGCGGAGTGTGGGCCCCGCCGTGCACCCTGCGTAAGGTCCCTTCGGGCCTCGACCCTAACGCTTCGGATCCTGGTTGAAGCGCGGCGGCCGTTTCTCCCTCCAGGCTCGGACGCCCTCCCGCGCGTCCGGGTGATGGTCGCTGACGGCCGTGCGGGCCGCGATGTCATCGCAGGCCTGGGGGAAGGTGAGCTCGGCAGCCTGGTAGATCGCGCGTTTCAGCAGCCGCATCGCCACCTGGGGCCCCCGAGCGAGCTCGTGGGCAAGCTCCAGGGCCCGAGGCATCAGCTCTTCCGGCGGCACCACCTCGTTGACGAGCCCGAGGGCGAGGGCCTCGTCGGCAGCGACGATCCGCTTGCGCATCACGAAGTCGAGGGTTCGCGCCAGGCCCAGATGCTGGACGAGCAGGTGGTGCCCGCCCTCGTCGGGCAGCAGCGCGAAACGCAAGGTTGCGCTGCCGAGCCGCGCTGTCTGCGAGGCAATGCGGAAGTCACAGGACAGAGCCAGGGAGAGGCCCGTCTGGATGGCGACACCATTGATCGCCGCGATGCTGAGCTTGTCCAGGTCGCGCAGCGCGCGGTTCAGGGCCTGGGAGATCGCCCGCAGGCCCGCGTAGGTGCCCACCGCCGTATGGTGGCCCGCCGGGACCGGGGGCATGCGTCGCTGGCCACCGCCCTCGTGGGTCCCATAGGCCGTGAGGTCGTCGCCGGCACAGAAGGCGCGACCCTGGCCGGTGAAGAGCAGCACCCGCACGCCATCGTCGAGCTGGGCCTGCAGGATCGCCTCTACCAGGTCCCGCTTCATCGCGGACGTCATGCCGTTGAGGCGCTCGGGCTGGTCGAAGGTGAAGGTCGCCACTCCCGGCTCCGCCACCTGTACCTCGAAGCCCGCGTAGTGGCCGCGATCCATGCTCATCCCTCCAGGCCCTTTGGGCAACTCGGGCAGCTCAAGCACTTCCAAAGCCCACCCGGCCTGCTTGGCCGCGAGAGCCGCTGGCCCCCTATGATGTCACGAACTGCCCGACGCGGAGGCCCCCATGACGAAACGCACCCTCGACACCGGCACCCAGGACGTCCTCGCCCAGGTCGAGGACCGTGTCGCCACCATCACCCTCAATCGTCCCGAGCGCCGCAATGCCCTGTCTGGAGCCATGCTCCGGGGGTTGGCCCTGGCCCTCGACGAGGCGGAACGGGCCGCTGACGTGGGCGCGCTGCTCCTCACCGGGACTGGCGGCGCCTTCTGTGCCGGTGGCGATGTCAAGGAGATGGCCGCTGGCGGCTCCGGGGGCGCCGGCGAAGGGGCCGGCCTGGATGCGGCCATCCACCGTCAGCGGCTGAGCCAACGCGCCACCTCGGGACGCATCTATACGATGCCAAAGCCCGTGGTAGCCGCCCTGCCCGGCGCTGCCGCCGGCGCCGGCCTGGCATTGGCCCTGGCCTGCGACCTGCGTATCGCCTCGGAGAACGCGCTGCTCACCACGGCCTTCGCGCGCGTGGGCTTCAGCGGCGACTACGGCGGCAGCTACTTCCTCTCGCAGCTGGTGGGCTCTGCGAAGGCACGGGAGCTCTACTACCTCTCGGAGCGGATCGACGCCAACGAGGCCCTGAGGCTCGGCCTCGTCAACTTCGTGGTCCCCGCAGACCGCCTGGCCGAGGGCGGCCGCGAGCTCGCCAGCCGCCTCGCCCACGGCCCGAGCGTGGCGTACCGCTACATGAAGGAGAACCTGAACCGTGCCGCCACCGGCGTGGACGTCCTGACCAGCATGGACCTGGAAGCGACTCACCACGTGCACACGGCACTCACGAAGGACCACCGGGAGGCCACCAAGGCCTTCGTGGAGAAGCGCGAGCCCGTATTCCAGGGCAGGTAGCGGGGGATGTCGCAGCGCGGTCGAGATCCTCTACCCCCCTTCCAAGCTCCCAAGGAGTGGCTTCCCTGCGCCCTGCTCCTCACGGTGGCGGCTGGCGTGGGCGCAGCCTTCGAGGCCTTCTACAACCACGGCGGGCTGCCGGCGCCGCCGCTGGGCTACACGCTGCTCTGCCTGGCGCTTCCCGTCGTCGTGGCCTTCGCCTTGTCCGCCCTTGCACCCGCCCTGGGCGCCACCACCCTGGCGGCGCTCTGGGCGTTCCTCTACACCGCGATCCTCTGGAAGATTCCGCTTCACCACCTGTTCGCGAGCGCTTCGGCCCTGGGTCCGCTGCTCGTGGTGGGGGCCGTCATCGCCGCCGGCCGAGTGGAGCCAGGGCTCTGGAGCCGCGGAGCGTCGTCGGGCGCCATACTCGGCGGCACCCTGGCCCTGGCGAGCGGGCTCTGGCCTGCGCTGCAGTGGCGGCTGCGCGACGTCGTCGCCTTGCAAGGGGTGCTGGATCCGATCGGGTGGGGACTCGTGTTCCTCGGCGTGCTCGGGGGCCTGCTGGTGGCGGAGCGTCTGCGCTCCGGTTCCGGAGCGCCCCTCGCCCTGCTCCTTGCGGCGGTCCTGGCCTTCGCTTCCATGGACGAACCCGCCAAGGAAGCGTCCATCGCCTTCCCCGAGCCCAGTGCAGTGGAAGCACCGTCACGGCCCTCGGTCCTGCTCCTGGTCCTCGACACGGTTCGCGCGGACCATCTCTCGCTCTACGGGTACGAACGCGAAACCTCACCCTCCCTGCAACGGTGGAGCCACCAGGAGAATGTCCGCGTCTACTCCCAGGCCTACTCGACGGCGCCCTGGACGGGTCCCGCCCACGCCTCGCTCTTCACAGGCGAGATTTCCTCCCACCACGGCGCCAACCTGGCCACCTATGACCTCGCCCACAACCGCGGCGCCACCCTGCGCAGCGCACGCACGCTCGCCGAGACACTCTCCGCCCGGGGCTATCGCAGTGCGGCAGTCCTCGCAAACCGGGGCATCTGGTGGGTCGACGGAATCCAGCGCGGCTTTGATGTCTTCATGCGTCCTGCTGTGACGAGAGGCTCTGCACTGCTGGGAGAGGGGCTTCGCGAGAGCCTCCTGCCCTTCGCCTTCGACTACCGCATCCTGCCGTACCCCGATGCACGGGCAGTGAATCGCGACGTCCTACGGGCGATCGATGCAGCCAAGGCAGCTCCCTTCTTCGTCGTGGCGAACTACATGGACGCCCACACCCCCTATGCGCCGCCGCCTCCCTTCCGCGGCCGCTTCAGCGGGCGGGAATGGGCGCGCCTGGCTGGCCCTGCCCTTCCCGACCAGGACGCCGCGACTCACCAGAGGATCGCCGCGCGCTATGACGAGGAGCTCGCGAGCCTTGACGCCTCCCTAGGGGACCTCCTTGCCGAGCTTCGTCTTCGCCAGGGCTACGACTCCTGGTGGATCTTCATCACCGCGGACCACGGCGAAGCTTTCGGCGAGCACGGCGTCACCGAGCATGGCGGCTCCCTCTATGACGAGCAGATTCACATCCCGTTGCTGGTCCGGCCGCCGCGGGGCACGCACCTGCCGGCGCCGGGCGGGCCGGTCAGCCTGATCGACCTGACCCGCACCATCTCACGCATCGCGGGGGGCCCAGCCCTTGGAGAGGGCCGAGACCTGCGCGCCCTGCCCCGGGACCATGCAGTGGTTTCCGAATTCTTCGGTGAGCAGAGGCTCTTTCGGCGCAAGCGCAACGGGGAGGCGGTCCGCTTCCCGGCGCGTGCCGTGGTGCGCCACCAGGGCAAGCTCATGGAGAAGAACGGAGCGCTGGAGCGCTACAACCTCTCCTCGGACCCGGAGGAGCGGACGCCCTTGCCGGGGCCCCCGGACCCGGCTCTGATCGAGCTGCTCCCTCCCCTCCGTGCAGAGCCCGACGAGAACACGGCGCCCACCCTCACCCCAAAAGAAAAGGAGACCCTCCGCGCCCTCGGCTATGTCGAGTAGACGAGCTGCCTTCCCCGTCCCCTCGCCATCCCCGATGGAAAGGGAGAGCCCACTCAATCTCGCCGAGAAGGTCCGCATTTCCCCCCGCCTCGGCCTCCCATCCCTGAAAGAGGACTGAACAAGGAGACCGATGATGAAGTTCGCCCTTTTCTACGAAATCCCCGTGGCGCGCCCCTGGAGCGAGAAGAGCGAGCACCAGGCCTACCAGAACACGCTGACGCAGGCGATTGCCGGCGAGAAGGCCGGCTTCCACTCGGTGTGGTCGGTGAAGCACCACTTCCTGGAGGAGTACTCGCACTGCTCCAACCCCGAGGTACTCTACGGTGCCATTGCCGCCCGCACGGAGAAGCTGCGCATCGGCTACGGCGTGCGCCTCGGCCCCAAGCCCTACAACCACCCGGTGCGCTCGGCAGAGTCCGCCGCGGTGCTGGACCTGATCTCCAACGGTCGCGTCGAATTCGGCACCGGCCGCTCCAGCACGCGTATCGAGATGGAGGGCTTTGGCGTCCACCCGAACGACACCCGCGAGATGTGGCGCGAGGCCGTGGAGCACATCATCCACTGCTGGACCGAGGAGTACGCGGAGTTCGAGGGCAAGCACTGGAGCCTGCCGCGCAGACGCGTTCAGCCGAAACCCCTGCAAAAGCCCCACCCGCCGGTCTGGGGCGCCACCGGCAGCCCCCAGGGCCACCGCATGATGGGCGAGCTGGGCCTGGGCCTGCTGTCCTTCAGCGTAGGCACGCCGCCGGAGGAGCTGAAGGAGCGCATCGATCTCTATCGCGCGGGCCAAGCCGCCTGCGAGAAGCCGCTCGGGGCCGTGGTCAACGACCAAGCGGCCTGCTTCACCATGGTCAACTGTGCCGAGAGCCAGCAGGCCAGCTACGACGCGGCGCGCGAGTCCTTCGCCTGGTACGCGCGCAGCTCAGCGGAGCTGGTCGCCTCGGTACCCCTCTGGCTCGAAGAGCTGAAGGCCGAGGCAGACGGCACCTACGACTACCTCGAGGCTGCCAGAGAGGCGGTGGAGCAGCGCCTGCACGAACTCGCCAGCCTGGACGCGCTGCTCGCAATGAATGTCGTGATCGCCGGCGACCCGGATGAGGTGGTGGAGCGCTGCAAGGCCTACGAGGCCACGGGCGCCGACCTGCTGCTCTGCCTGGTGAACCCCTACAAGGTCTCCCACGAGAGCGTGATGAAGACCATCGAGCTGATGGGCAGGTACGTGATCCCGGAGTTCGACCGCGCCTAGCTCAGGGGGCGCTTTCCGGTCTCCGCTGCGGTTGCGGGAAGAGACGCTGGAAGAGCGGCTCAACGACGGTTCCCTGGTAGCGGCCAAAGCGCTTCGAGCGCACGACAAACTCGATGGCGTAGACGAACCCGACCAGGAGATAGGCGAGCAGGCCCGTATAGAGCGCCCAGACGTGCAGGTCGCCGACCAGTGCAAGCGCCGCACAGGCGACAGCATTCGCGGCAAAGAAGGCGCACCACACCCAGGTGACGCTGCGGCAGTAGCGACACTCGTCAGCGGGCAGGTCGGGGACCTGGAGGCGCGCCAGGGTCTCGACCAACGGCGGACCGCGCCAGAGCGTCCGCCCGAAGGCCACTAGCAAGGCCAGGTTCATGGCCACTGGCACGAAGAGCAGCAGCAGCGGATCGTTCCAGAAGAGTGTCGGCAGCAATACCGCCACGACCAGCAGCGCGGGCGCCGCGAGGCGCACCAGCGCCTGGCGGGTGAGCTGGCGCCAGCCAAGGACTGCCCGCAGCAGCAGCAGCGCACCCACCAGGAGTGCCAGCTGCCGCGGCTCCCACCAGCGCAGCCCAGCGAGGACTACGAACGGATAGCCCAGGGCCAGGAGTGCCCGCAGGCGCTTCATGCCCGGACCTCGGAGCTTCGCCGCGCGCTGCCGCGCCGGCCGCGCCACGCCACTTGGAGCACCAGACCGGTGTGCATTGCGGAGATGCGCAGGTTGTCCCGCAGCAGGTCGAAGTGGGAGACCCCACCTTCCTCGGGCGCCAGGTAGCGGACCCGGGTGGGAAGATTCAGCACGGGAACGCCGCGCCACACCATGCGCACGGGAAGCTCCTGGTCAAATTCCATGTGGTCGCCACGGGCACCCGCCTCCAGCGCCGCGAGCAGCGGGTAGACGCGGAAGCCGCATTGCGGGTCTCGGATGACACCGGCGCCCACCTCGACCCCGACCCAGAAGGTGCTGATGCCCCGCGCCAGGGCCCGGCCGCGGGGGAGGCTCTCGTCGAAGAGGGGCGTGCCGAGGACCAGCGCCTCCGGCTGGCTCCGTGCTGCCGCGAGGAAGCGCGGAATATCCTCCAGGCAGTGCTGGCCGTCGGCGTCCACCTGGAGCACGTGGCTCGCGCCCAGGGCCTGGGCCTCCCGGAAGCCACTCTTCACCGCCGCTCCCTTGCCATGGTTGTGGGGGTGGCGGACAAGCCGCACCTGGCCCGCCCGCGCCAGGGCCTCCGCCAGCCCGCGCGACGGCCCCTGGCTGCCGTCGTCCACCACCACGACGTCGGGAAGGAAGCGCCGGACGCCCTCCACCACCGCGCGCAGGGTGAGGGGATTCTCGTAGGTCGGGATCACGGCACAGGAACGGAAGCTCACGCGACCTCCGATCGAGCCAGGATGAGGGAGGTATTGATGCCGCCGAAGGCAAAATTGTTGCTCATGATGCGCTCGGCCTCGAGGCGCCGGGGCTCGCCCTGCACGTAGTCGAGGGGGGCGCACTCCGGATCGACGCGTTCGAGGTTCAGGGTGGGGCAGAACCAGCCCTCGCGCAGCATCTCGAGGGAGAGCCAGGCTTCCAGGGCCCCACAGGCACCGAGGGCGTGGCCGAGATAGCTCTTCAGCGAGCTCACGGGCAACCGATCGCCGAACACCGCATACGTGGCCTGGCTCTCCGCCAGGTCGCCCACCCGGGTGCCCGTTCCGTGCGCGTTCACATAGCCGATCTGCGGGGGCTCGAGCCGGGCGTCGGCCAGGGCGAGACGCATCACCGCCTCCATGCCGGAGGCGTCTGGGTTGGTGATGTGGCGCCCGTCGGAGTTCGTCGCAAAGCCGAGCACCTCGGCATGAATCCGGGCGCCTCGCGCCCGGGCGTGCTCCCGCTCTTCCAACACCAGGGTTGCGGCCCCCTCGGAAACCACCATGCCATCGCGGTCGGCATCGAAGGGGCGTGGCGTGCGTTCCGGCTCCTCGTTGCGCGTCGAGGCGGCGAAGAGGATGTCGAAGACTGCCGCATCGAATGTGCTCAGCTCCTCGGCACCGCCCGCGAGCATGACCGTCTGCTGGCCATGGCGGATGGCCTCGTAGCCGAAGCCGATCCCCTGACTGCCCGAAGCGCAGGCGCTACAGCTCGGAATGATGCGGCCCCGCGTACCGAAAAAGAGGCTCACGTTCGCGGCCGCGGTGTGGCTCATGAAACGGACATAGGTGTTGGCCCCGATGCCGCGGATCGTGCGCTGGACATAGAAGCGCTCCGCCCACGCATCCATTGCCCCGGGGCTGCCTGCCGTGGAGCCGTAGGACACCCCCGTGGAGCCATCGGAGAGCATCGGGCTCCCCAGCAGCCCTGCGTCTGCCAGAGCGAGCTCGGTGGCTCGCACCGCCATGAGGGAGTCCTTCCCCATGCTGCGGGTCTTCTTGCGCGTGTAGCTCTCGGGTACCACAAATTCCTGCACGGGCGCTGCGAGCTGCGTTCGGAGGCCGTCCAACGCCTCCCACTCCGGCATCGAGACTACCCCCGAACGCCCGCATAGCAGTCGCTCGCGCGCACTCTTCCACTCGTCGCCAATGGAGGAGATCCCCGCCATCCCAGTAACGACGACGCGCTTCACCCCGGCTCTCCCGCTTCCCAGAAGTCGAAGAAATTGAACCACTGGCGGTGTGCGCTCAGGCAATGCTGCTCGAGCTGAGTCGCATAGCGCCTCGCCAGCTCCAACACCTGTTCCTCCCGTTTCCCGCGCCGCGCCGGGGAACGCTCATCCTGGAGCGGCTCCGCGATGACCGCATAGTTCCTGCGACCTCGGCGCAAGGCCACGGTCAAGAAGGTGGGACAGCCCAGGACGACGGAGAGCAGGAAGGGCGCCTCGGGCAGCCTCGCCGGCGCTCCGAGGAAATCCACTCGCAGGGTCCGGCGGCGCGCCAAAGGCTCGGCGCGGTCGGCAAGAATCGCGACGAACTCGCCACGATCGATACAGGCGCGGATCTCGAAGGCCGTACGCACCGAGTCGGGTTCCGCATGGATCACGCGCAGGTCCACATCCGGCGAGAGCTCCGCAAAGATGCGGTTGATGTGGGGTGCATGGCGGGTGTACATCAGGACGTTTACGCGCACTCCGTCACGGTGCGAGAGCACGCGCAACGCATCGAAGCTGCCGAGATGGGCCCCGAGAAGCAGCGCCCCACGGCGCTGCGATAGAAGGCGAAGCAGGGGCTCCTGCCCGCGCCACTCGAAGGAGAATCGCTTCTCGCGCCCTCCCCATAGCGCGATACGGTCGGTAATGGCCAGGGCGAAGTCCCGGTAGTGCAGAAAGCTCTCCCGCAGCCCCGGCCTCCAGGCATGCGGGGCCTGCCCGAGACGCGCATCGATCCGGTGAAGGTAGTCCCGAGAAGCCCTTCGGCCCGCACGGTCCGTAAGGAAGAAGTAGCCCACCACGGCGTGAATCAGCGGCATCGACAGCAGCCAGCCGAAGTGCCGGTAGCAGGCCACGGTGAAGCGCAGCCCCAGCAGCGAGCCGCGCTCGCGGAGCTGGCTTCAGTCGCCCCAGGTCCCGCGGTGAGCCGGCGCGCTCACACCGGCACGGCATGGGGCGGCCTGCCCCGGATGAGGTCGATCACGTCCTGGAGCGTCTCCAGGTCCTGCATGTCGTCGGGCTCGAACTCGAAGCCCAGCGCATCCTCCACCTTTACCGCGAGATCGACGGCGTCGATGCTGTCGAGGTCGAGATCATCCGCCAGGCGGCTCTCTGGCCTCACCTCTTCCTCGCGGAGGTCGAACTCCCGGGTGAGGATCTCGCGCAGGGTTCCGAACACCTCCTCTGCACTTCGCGATACGGGGCTAGATGCCGACATGCTGAATTCCCTTCTCGAAGTGCTCGCGCAGCTCCCGAGTGAGCCGCCGTGCCGCCACACTGCGGCTGGCCCCCTGGGCATCGGCCGGAATGGACGACCCCCGCTCCAGCCGGAGCTGCATGCGCCGCTCGGGCACGTCGTACCACTTCTGTCCGCGCATCAGGCCCGGCGGCCTACAGGTGATCGTCACCGGGACCAGCGGTGCTCCGGAGGCCAGGGCGACATGCGCGGCACCCCGTTGCAGGCGGCCCAGGCCACCCTGCGGTGAACGGGTACCCTCGGGAAAGAGCAAGACGGTCCGGCCCGCCCGGAGCCGATGGAGACAGACCTGCACTGTGGCCTCGCCGCCATCGTTCGGGAGGTAGCCTGCCCCCTGCACCACGCCTCGCATCAGCGGGTTGGACCACATCTCCCGCTTCACCACGCAGTCCATCTGCGGGAGGAGTGCGCCGAGCAGCACGACGTCGATCAGGGTGGGGTGATTGGCGACCAAGAGGTGCGGCCCCCCCTCCGCAAGGGCACCGATCCCGACTGCGGAGACGGAAATCACGCCGGTCCACTCCATGAAGCCCGTGAAGGCCGCAAAGCAGCGCTGGATCAGTGCCTGCACTCGCAGCTCGCGGATCGCCGGGTCTCGCTCACGTAGCCCGAGCAGCGGAGACACCACGGCACCCATCAGCAGACCCGCCACTCCAAAGAGCAGGAAGGAACAGCCGGTTCCCAGGATGCGCCGCAACCGATCGAGGGTGTCCGTCATCGCCACCTTGCTTCGCTCGCCCGCAATGCTACCGGATCGGAAGGGCTGGACGCGCGACACTCCCCTGGGGACCCGTACGCTGCCCAGTGCCCGCTAATCTCCCAGCAGAGCATCGTCGCTGGGAAGACCGAGGATCTTCCGGGCCGCGCCGACCCCGGAGGTCACCACCCCGGCGACGCCCCCGCCGGGCCGCGTCCAGTGTCCTGCGAGATAGAGGCCCGCCACGGGCGTCACCTGGTCCGGGCGCCCCAGTCCTACCTGCGCGGGCGTGAGCTCGAAGCCGTAGAGGGCACCGTTCTCGTTGCGGGTGTAGCGCTCCAGGCTGCGAGGCGTCGCCCCCTCGGCCAGCTCGAGGCTGGCCACGAAGCCCGGAAGCTGGGCCTCGGCCATTTCGAGCAGCCGCTCGCTGAGGCCTGTCTTCAGCTGGGCCCAGGGCCGGGCCGGACGCGCCCCGATCAGGGTGGTAAGCATCACCAGGTGCTCGCCCGGCGGCGCCAGAGAGGCATCCAGGTGGGTCGGAATCGTGGCGGAGAACCAGCTGGGCTCGCCTCGCATCGCATCCTGGTAAGCGGCGTCAAAGTCCCGATCGGCGTAGCAGAAGGTCTCGTGGCCAAAGCCGTGGGCAGCGGGGTCGAGGCGGCTCGCAGCGTAGACGACAAAGGCCGAGATGGAGGCGCGCAGCCGACGCAAGCCTTCCACGTAGGCGGCCGGAAAGTGCTCGGCACCCACCAGATCGAAGACCGTCTGGCGAAGATCCGCGTTCGAGACCACCACGGGGGTGCGGATCTCCTGCCCGTTCTCGAGTACCACGCCAGACACAGCGCCTGCCTCGGTCTCGATGCGACGCACCACGCTGCGCAGCAGGCATTCTCCCCCGTGAGCCCGCACGCCCTTCGCCAAAGCTTCCGCCAGGCGTTGGAAGCTGCCTTGGCAGTACCAAGTGCCCTCTTCGACGTAGGAGAGCATCATCGTGGCCCAGTAGAGAAACGAGACCCGCGAAGGCGGCAGCCCGAGATAGGGCCACAGGGCTCCGAGGGCCGCCTTGGCCCAGGCGTCGCTCAGGTGCGCGTCCATCACTCTTGCCAGGGAGGCCCTCCGATAGCGCAGCAGGCTGGGGAAGCGGCCTGGCGTCCGGGTGACGTCGAAGAGCGAGCCGAGCTGCTCGGCGCGCTGCGCCTCGTCGCGAATGTCCCGACATTCCTGGAGCAGGCTGCGAATGCCCTTCTCTTCCTTCGGAAAGCGCTCCGCGAAGGCCTGCTGGAAGCCCTCGAGGCCGGCTGGCGCGGCGATGCACAGACCGGGAAAGCGCACCGCGTAGACCGGGTCGACGGGGAGCCAAGTGCACGCATCCGCCACGCCCAGCGCAGCAAGGGTGCGCGGAAGGATCTCACCCCCCACCTGGTGCACCGCGGAGTCGAAGAGGTGCCGCCCACGTCGAAAGGCGTGGGCGTAGCCTCCGACGCGGTCGTGACGCTCCACGACCAGAACACTGCGACCGGCCCGTGCGAGGAGCGCCGCGGTGGTCAGCCCCCCGATTCCGCTCCCCACGACGACGGCGTCATAGACCTCCCGCACGGCCTCCGGGTGGAAACGCACGGCTACCCCGCTTCACAGGATCTCGAGCTTCCGCGGGTCGTTGCCAGCCAGGCCGTAGCGACACATGAACTTCACGAGGCCCTGGCTGTAGCGATGCGTCACCTTCTCGCCGATGAAGACCTGCGGCATGTAGCGCTTGAAGTGCAATTCGAGGATGCGGCCGAGGAGTGTCTGGCGCACGTACTGGCCCACGCGGAACATCGTGAGAAGCCGCCCGTCGTAGTAGAAGTCTGCGGCCTGCTGCCACGCGCTGAGATTGCGCTGCACGAAATGCTCGTAGCGATTCAGCGCGCGCGGCGTGCCCTTCTGCAGCGCGCGCGACAGCACCTCGGCCCCCTGCATGCCGATGAGCATCCCGCTGGAGAAGACGGGGTCCACGAAGCCAAAGGCGTCGCCCAGCAGCGCCCAGTTCTCGCCCACGCCGCGCTCCGAACGCAGCTGGTAGTTGGTGTAGCGGACCACCGGCGTGATGCGTTCTGCCCGGGCCGCCCAATCCCGGGTTCTGGCATCGTGGCGGAGGTACGCGTCGAACTGCTCCTCGGCGCTGTCTCCGAACTTGCGGAGGATCTCATGGGAGATGACCAGGCCTACCGAGATCCGATCGCGCAACGGGATCCGCCAAGCCCAGCCGTGCTCGAGGCGGTCGGTGTGGACATTGCCCTCGATCTGCATGGGAACAACCAGCATGTGGGCGTGGAGCGCCGCGTCCTTGCGCGCTCCCTCGACACAGGGAATATCCAGAAGCCGTGCGACCTGGCGGACACGACCTCCCGCATCCACGATCCAGTCGGGCTGCTGGGTGAGACCGGCCGCGGCGAGGCTCTCCGGATCCAGCCGCAGCCGGTCGCCGGAAGCGGCGCGCTCCACGCGGGCGGAGTGCTCCACCACCTGGGCACCGGCCCCGCGCGCGGCCGCGAGGATCGTGGCGTCGAAGCGATCCCGAGGAACGTTGTAGGAGTAGCTGGTCCGTGCCGCGGGAACCTCACAGAACTTGAAGCTCATGTCCCCCTGCTCGTCCAGCAGGAAGGTCGCGCCGCCCTTGTAGCGCCCGAAGCCGGCCACCTCCTCTTCCACACCGAGGAGCCGCAGGTAGGGCACAACGGCGGGCACCAGTGACTCACCCACGATGATGGGAGGCCGCTTGCCGCGCACGAAAAGCGTGGCTGCAATCCCCTGCCTCGCGAGATAGGTCGCCAGGGAAGCGCCGGCCGGCCCCCCACCGATGATCGCGACACTCCGGCGTCGCCTTGCCATGAGGCGAAGAATACGAAAGGGTGGCGAACCCTTCAACGCGGAGTGTGGGGAGCAAAGCCCCGTACCTCCCGCTTGACAAGCTCGGCGCTTCTCTGCGAAACCTCTGGACCTATGAGCGAGTGGAGCCTGGACCGCCTGACCCTGCGCGTGTTCGAGATCCTGCGGGACGAGCTATTGGAGGTGGACGCGGAGTTCACGCCGGGCTCCAACTTGGTAGAGGCCGGCCTCGATTCCCTGGCGGTCACCCAGCTGATGCTCGCGATCGAGGAGAGCACGGGGGTCTGGGTGGACGAGAGCCTGCTCACGCCGGAGAACCTGGAGAGCGCCTCCTCCCTGGCGGCCTGCGTGCATGAGCAGCTCCAGCAGTCCTAGCCAGCCCGCCGCGAGCCCCGCGCGGGGCAATCTGCCGCTTACCGGGGCCGACTGCTTCCTGCGGGCCTTCGACCATGAGGTGCGGCGGATGAACGGCGCCAGCCATGCCTCTCAGCTCGTGCTGCGCCTGGGGCCGGGCTTCGACAAGGAGGCCTTCCAACACCAGCTACGAGCCGCCGTGGCCGCCAATCCCATCCTCCACGCGCCCATCCGGAGGCGGGCTGGCCTGGGGCCGCCGGCCTACCGGACGGCAGCGGCACGGCCAGAGACGGCTCCGCAGCTCCATGTGCACGCCTCCGGCTCGCGCCGCGAGCAGCTGCCCGAGACGCTGCAGAACCAGATGAACCAGCCCTTCAGTGGCCGCCGCGGCCAGCTCCTACGCTTCGACCTCTTCCCCTACGACGAGGGACGCGGGGGATACGACCTGGCGATGACCTGGCTGCACCTGCTCTTCGACGGAACGGGGAGTGAGGTCTTCCTGCGCTGGCTCCAGGCGTGCCATAGGGGGACGGGGCGGCCGGACGAGCTGCCGCCGGACGACGCCAGCGTGGCGCCGGGCATGCCACCTGCCCTTCGCGCGGGAGAGCGCGGCCAGCGTGCCAAGGCCTGGCAGCAGATGATGGCCGAAGTGGCAAAGCCCCCGGCTCGCTCCCTGGCAGGCCCGCTTCGGCGCACGCCCCAGGCGCTGCGCTACAGCGTGACCCAGCTGGGCGGGGAAGAATTCCTGGCGGTCACGCAGCGCGCAAAGGAGAAGGCCGGCTTCCTGACGCCGATGCTCTACTACCTGGCCGCCGCCCTGCGAGCCCATCACGCGGTATTCCGCGCTCGCGGGATCGATCCGCAGAGCTACGTCGTGCCGTTGCCTGTGAACATGCGCCCCAAGGGCTCGACCCGCGCGATCTTCCGCACACGTGTCTCGCTACTCTGGTTTCGAGTGCTGCCAGAGCAACTCGGAGACTTCGACGGTCTGGTCGCGGAGCTGAAGCAGCAGCGTCGGCAGGCCATCCAGGCAGGCCATGTAGAGAACGGCATCATCGCCATGGACTATGCGCGTTCCGCTCCCATGCGCGTTTATACGCACATGGCGCGGCGCTCCATGCACGGCGAGCTCTGCTCCTTCTTCTTTGCGTGGACCGGAGAGTTCGCTGCAGGTCTCTCGGACTTCTTTGGCGCGGCCGTACAGGACGGCTTCCACGCACCGGCGGTGCCACCCTCGCCGGGAAGTGTACTGGCTCTGTCCAGCTTTCGAGGCCACCTGAACGCCACACATGTCCACCAGCGGGGCGTCTTCGACGAAAGGGAGCAGGGCCTGCTCCGGGAGCAGCTGCTGCACGACCTGCTGGGCCGAGAGCTGGACGAAGTGGCGGACGGTGCTGCATGAGTCACGCCCCGCTCCACGACGTCGCGGAAGGTGCTGCATGAGTCAGGCCCCGCTCCACGACGTCGCGGTCGTGGGCGCGGGCAGCGCCGGCCTGGCAGCGGGCCTGAGCGCCGCAGCAAAGGGCGCCCACACCCTCTTGGTGGAGCGTGCACCCGAGCTGGGAGGGAACGTCTGCCAGGCCCTCGTGCACACGGTGTGCGGCCTCTACCTGCCAGAAGGCGAGACCGCGAGACCCGCCCATCCGGGCCTCCCGGACCGGGTCAGGGCCGACCTGCTCCACAGTGGCGCCGCCAGCGCTGCGGAGCGCGCGGGGCGCGTCTGGTACCTCCCCATGGATCCCCGCGCCTTCGCCGTGCGCGCCCGGGGCTGGTGCAATGCCGCGGTCAGCCTGGATCTGCGCACCCGCTGCACCCTCTTCTCCCTGGACCCCGACCCCGCGACGCCCGGCTGGCTGCTCGGTCTACGCAGCGAGCGGGGACTGGAACACGCTCGCGCGCGGCTCGTCATCGACACCAGTGGCGACGCGGCAGCCGCCGTGGCAGCGGGAGCCGCCTTGGCGGAGGAGGTCCCGGACGAGCTGCAGACGCCTTCCTACATCGTCGAACTCTCGGACGTGGACACTGCGGGGCTGACCGGTTTTGGGAGGCTCGGGGTGAGCCATGCCCTCGCCGGAGCGGTGCGACGAGGCGAGCTGGCCGCTGGGAGCGAATCGGTGGTGGTGCGGCCGGGCCCAAGGCCGGGCCAGCTCTTCCTTACCCTGGGCGTACCCCGCCCGAGGGACCGCTCCTACGCTCCGCTGGACGCGGGCTGTCGCCATGCGCTGGAGGACGGCGCAAGGCGGACCGTCGAAGCCGTGCTCGCGCAGCTGCGCCGCGAGCGGCCTGCCTTCGCCCGCTGTCGGGTGGAGGCCTGGCCGAGACGCCTCGGTATCCGCGAGAGCCTGCGGCTGCGGGGCCGCGTGGAGCTACAGGCCGCGGACATTCTCGAGGGCCGGCGTCGAGACGACGAGGTGGCCCTCTCCACCTGGCCCATCGAGCTGTGGACGAACTCGCTGCGTGCGCGGCTGCGCCATCCCGCCGGCCCCAGCTCGGTCCCCTCTGGCTCCCTGGTGAGCGCGACCTACCCGCGTCTTGGCATGGCGGGCCGCTGCATGGCCGGCAGCCACGAGGCGCTCGGCGCGCTGCGAGTAATCGGAACCGCCCTGGCCACGGGTGAGGCGGTCGGGGTGGCGGCCGCTCTCGCCGCCAACGATGGTCTATGCCTGGCGGAGATTCCGGCCTCGCGGGTGCGCGATGCGGTTGCCGCTGGAGGCCAAGCGATCCCATGATTCCCGGCGTCTTCGATACCCTGCGCGCACGGGCGGCGCAGCAGCCGGACCACGCCGCCCTGATCGTGGATCAGGGAGAATCCGGGGTGCGAAGCGTGTCCTACGCGGCGCTCATCGCCCGCGCGGAGGCAATTGGAGAACGGCTCCAACAAGACGGGCTCGCAGTGGGTGACCGCTGCGGACTGGTTGCACCCCAGGGTGCGGGCTTCATCGAGTACGCCCTTGGCATCCTTGCCGCGGGGGGCTGCTTCGTGCCCATCCCGGACGATACGCGCGGCGAGGCCCTGCGGGCCTTCACCCGACGGGCGCACCTCCACCAGCTGCTGGTGCTCCCGAGAGGCGCCGAGAAGGCGGAGCCACAGAGCCTGCCCGAGCCCGAGCCCGTGGATGGCCGGGGAGACGCGGCATTTCGCGCGCTGGGCCCGGCGTATCTGCGCTTCACCTCGGGGACCACCCATCGGCGCAAGGGCGTGATCCTCGGCCAGGCGACGATCCTCGCGCGCCTCGAGGCCGCCAACCGCTGCCTGGGCATCGGGCCCGCTGACCGCATCCTGTGGCTGCTTCCCATGGCGCACCACTTCGTGGTCTCGATCCTGCTGTACCTGCGCTACGGGGCCAGCGTGCTGCTGCCCGCCAGTGCCATGGCGCGCCAGATCCTGGCCCTTGCGGACGGCGAAGGGGCCAGCGTGCTCTATGGCTCGCCCTATCACTACAACCTCCTCGCCAAGGATCGCGGTGAGGCGCGGCTGGCCCAGGTGCGCTTGGCGATCTCCACCGCCGAGGGCCTGCGCGCGGACGTCGCTCGCGACTTCGCCGCCCGCTTCGGAGTTCCCCTGCGTCAGGCCCTGGGCATCATGGAGGTGGGCCTGCCCGTCGTAGACCGCGGCGACGCGAGCGAACCCGGGGCGCTGGGCCGCCCGCTGCCGGACTACGAGGTCTGGCTGCGCGGCGAGGACGGCAGGCCCGTAGCCGATCCCACTGCGCCGGAGCGCAGCGGCGAGATCTGCATCCGTGGACCCGGCCTCTTCGATGCCTACCTCGAGCCCTGGATCCCCGCCTCGCGCGTACTCGTACCGGACGGCTTCCGCACCGGCGACCAGGGCTGGCTCGACGCCGAGGGCAACCTGCACCTCGCTGGGCGCCGCGCCAACCGCATCAACATGGCGGGCATGAAGTTCTTTTCCGAAGAGGTCGAGGCCATCCTGGACCGCCATCCCGCGGTCCGTCGCAGCCGGGTCCTGGCGCGCGAGCATGCCCACCTTGGGGAGATTCCCGTCGCGGAGATCGAGGCCGCGGATCCCGCCGCACCGCCGGAGCGCAAGAGCCTGGCGGCCTTCTGCCGCGAGCAACTCCCCTCCTACAAGGTTCCTCGCGAGTTTCGGATCGTGGAACAGCTGCCGCTCACGGCCACTGGCAAGCTGGCGCGCGTGGCCCAGGAGACGGAAGAGCACTGAGGTTCAGGGACGCGGCAGCCAGCGGGGCACGCTCTGGCGGTAGTGGGCATATGCCTCGCCGAAGCGGCGCGCGAGGCCCGGCTCCTCGACGCGCACGACGTAGAAGTGGGCCAAAGCAGCAAAGCCCGCGGCGTAGAGCAGCAACGCCCCGGAGCGCAGGGCCGCGGCCTCTGCCAGCACGACGAAGAGGTCGAGGAGGTACATGGGATTTCTGCAGTAGCGGTAGGGCCCGCGGATCACGAGGCGATGCGGCGGATCCAGGGGTACCGGCGTGCCGGCTCCCGTCTTCACGAAGTGCACCACCTGCAGGACCAAAACGGCAAACACCCCCACCGGCAGTGCCAGGCCCGCGGGCCCGAGGCTGCGCAGCCGCTCCAGCGGTGAGACTCCAGCGAGGTAGAGCACGAGGGCGGGAAAGAGCACGAAGAACTGGCTCGAGAACCACAGCATGCCGGCCAGCGTACGTAGCGCCGTCACGGCGGGTCTTCCGACACCCGCGCAAAGCGGGTCCGAGTCCCACAGGCATCGACCACACGCGTGCCGTCGGGAGCGGTGACCGCCGCGCCCAGAAAATGCAGGCGCTGGAAGTCCGCGAGGATCCGCTCCGGCGAGGCGGGAAAGCCGGGAAGCACCGGCCCCACGCGCTCGACGTGCATGCCCCGCTGCCGCACGGCGAAGAGCTGCGCTCCGAAGCGGTTCCAGGCGACCAGCGTGAGGACCGATGCCCGGCTCTCCGCCACCAGGTCGAAATACGCCGCTACGGCATCGGGCCGTGCCCCCTCCACCACCACGTGGTAGCGCAGCCGGAAGGCATCCATCGCAGTGGTCGAGACGAGGCGTACAGGACACTCGGGAATCCTGGCCGGCCCGAAGCCGAGAGTCTGACACGCCAGGAGTGCGAACAGCGGCATGAGACGCCACGGGACGCGTCTCATGCACTGTCCCCCCCGTCATCTCCCTTGTGCGCGGGCGGCCCCAGCCAGGCCAGGGTCACGGGCGCCAACACCAGCGAGAGGGCGATGCCGAGGCTGGTCGTCACCCCCATGGCACGCAGCGCCGGGTGGGACGAGAGCGCCAGGGTGCCAAATACGAAGACCGTCGTGAGGCAGGAAAGCAGCAGGCTCAGCAGCGTCGCGCCCAGGGCTCGAGGATCGTGGGCGGTGTCCACGACGAAGATCCCGTAGTCCACCCCCATGCCCATGACCATCACCAGGCTCACTGCGTGCAGCAGGTTGGCCTTGACGCCGAAGCAAGCGAGCAGCGAGAGCACCAGCGAGGCGGTGAGCAGCGAGGGCAGAAACGCGGCCAGGGCCGGCCGCAGGCGCCGGTAGCGCAGCAGCAGGACGGCGATCACGAGCAGGCTCCCCACGCCGATCTGGCGCAGGGTCGTCACGCGAAAGCCCGCGTAAAGCTCGTTCAGGAACGAGCGCTGGTCGAAGAGCTGCGCTCCGGGGATTCCGGCGATGGCCTCGCGCAGGGCCGGCTCCGAGTGCACGCCGCGCAGGTAGGTGACGATCCCCAGCCCGCCGTCCGGCTCTTTGACCACCAGCGAGCGCACCAGGTCTGCCAGGCCAGAGCCCTGCAGATCCGAAAGGTCGAGGGGCTCAGAGGGCGCAGCCAGCAGCCCAGCCTCGAATCCGCGGAAGGCACCGGGCCGGAAGCCCTCCGCCACGAAGGCTCGCTCCAGGCGCGTCGGCAGATCCTTCTGGCCGCGCAGGGCCGCCAGGTTCTGGCGCTGAAGGCGGGGAGACCAGAGCAGCGCGTGAAGCGACCGCATCCCGTCGAGGGTGCCGTCCGCCTCTGCAGCCCGCAGGCGCGCATAGACCGCGTCGTTGCGTTCCAGAGCCTCCGCCTCGTCACCGCCCGTCACCAGCACGAAGCGGCTCGCATCGAAGCGCGAGACGCGCGCGCGCACGCGCAGGTCTTCTGCCATGAGCTTGCTGTCGAGCTGGGAGAGGCCCTGGATGTCGTCGCTCCAGTGAAGCTGTGGGATCGCCAGGGCTCCGAAGAGCGCAGTCAGAACAGGAACGACCAAGAGGGCAGCCCGGTGTCGGTCGAGGCCGGACATGGCCCGACCGAGGGCCGCTGCCACGCGCCGGGAACGCGGCGGCACCACCACCCGGTGCGAGAGCAGCCGCGGTAGCACGCGAAGCGTGAAGAAGACGGCCACCGCCACACCGGTGATGGCCACGAAGCCCATCTGGCGAAAGCCCGGGAAGGAGGTCAGGGCCAGGCCGGCGAAGCTCGCCATCGTCGTGCCGGCTCCGAGGAGCAGCGAGACGCGCAGGCGCCGCGCGGCCCGCTCCGGCCCACCCTCGGGCGCCAGACCGTAGTGGTTCATCAGGTGGATCGGGTAGTCGATCGCCACACCGATCAAGGACGCGGCGAAGCCGAGGGTGAGGGCGTCGAGACGGCCAAAGAGCAATGTTCCCGCCGCCGCCGCCCCGAGAATCCCGTAGACCGCCGGCAGCGCCGCGAGACCGAAGACCGTGGCGGAGCGAAAGAAGGCCAGGAAGAGCAGCGCCACGCCCACCGTCGAGAGCAGCATGATATGCCACACGTCGCTCTGGATGCCGTCCTCGATGTGCACGGCAAAGCGATTCACTCCGCTGCTCTCGAGCACGAGGCCGGGCCCGCGCCGTGCGGCAATCGCGGCAAAAGCCGCATCGAGCGCCTTGAGGAAGGGCGCCTGGGCAGAGGTGTCGAAGGCCGATGCGTGCGTGGCCAGGAGCAGGATGGCGGCATCTCGATCCCGGGACACGAAACGCCCGTGTTCGAGGGAAATTCCCTGCTCCGTGCCGCGCACGCGCTGTAGAAGTTTCGCGAAGGCGCCCAGCGGGTCCCGTGCCGCGAGCTGTTCCAGAAAGCTCCCCGCCGGCTGGGCGAGCTGTCGACGCAGGGTACGAGCCCGCTGGCGCAAAGCAGCATTGCTGAGCTGTGCTGCCACTCCCCGCTCAGGATCTTCTGGTGCATCGGAGAGGAAGTTGTAACGGTGAGGGAAGTAGAGGCCGAAGAGTCGGCGTGCCTGGTCCGCCTCGATGGAGCCACGCACCCACGCCACTTGCGGATTTTCCTGCAGCTGCGCCTCCAGCTCCTCGCTGGCGGCCAGGGCCGTTGCGAGCTTGGGCGCCTCGATACTCAGCACCATCGTGCGGGTGAGCTGCGAATCCGTGAGCTCCCGCGCGATCGCGCTCGCAGCGCGCGCGTTTCCAGCCGGCATGAAGTAGGTGATGTCGGTGCGCAGCTCGAAGCGGCTCGCTACCACGGCAAAGAGGGCAAGCGCGACGAGGAGCAGTCGGAGGCGCAGGCCGATCACGGCGCCTGGGACGGGCGGCCCTTGCCGTCGGCTGGAGCGGAGAAGACCTGGCTCAGCTCGGCTGGCGTGAAGGCATGATCCGGCTCCATGGATTCGAAGCGCGTGGTGGTGCGGTCGCCATCAGCCTCGACCAGCTGCATCTCGCGAACTGCGTCGGCCTGGCCGCGTACCCGGATCTCCTGCACGAAGTGGCGCAGCCGTTTGGAGCGAGGCCGCAGCTGGAGAGACCAGGCTCCGGCTTTACCAGCGTGGAAGGTCGCCTCGTAACGCTCGCGCAGGGCCGCCAGGTTCCCGCTCCACAACACGACGAAGTGCTGGACGAACTCGCGCGCCACGGGATCCGACGAAAGATCGACATCCTGGCTCCCGACCTCGTCCCGGAAGCGCAGCGCGCCACCCTCGATGGTCAGCCAGCTGCTCCCAGGCGCGGTGGTGTGGCGGGCAAACCGGTCGGGAGGTACGAAGTAGAGCATGCCCCGAGTCTCCACGGGTGCTGCGAGCAGCGACACCTCCTTGTGCTCGCGAAAACGCGCGCGCACACCGCGGGTCTGTGCCATCTGTGCCATCAGCTCGTCGAGGCTGCGCGGCCCCTGGGTGCCGGTCGCAGCGAGGAGTGCCGGGATTGCCAGCAGCAAGGCGCCTGCCAGGAGAGGGCGCCTCATTCGGACAGTATCGAGCCAAGGGGCAACGCAGCGGAGCGCAGCATCGCCAGCAGCTGCGCGATGTCGCGGTCCTGGCGTCGGTCCTCCACGACCATGGGCACCGCCTTGCGCACGGCCTCGTAGAGCGGCGAGCGCGGGAGCCTCTGGGTCCCCGCTTGGCGCTCACGCAGATCCAGACCCTGGCACGCGGCCAGGAGGCCAATGGCCGCCACGGTCTCCGTGAGCTCGAGGATGCGCAGGCAGTCCCGGGCGGCGATGGTCCCCATGCTCACCTTGTCCTGGTTGTGCGACTCGGTGCTGCGGCTGAAGGCCGCCGCTGGAATTGTGAGCTTCAGGGCCTCCGCAGTCAGTGCAGAGGCGCTGATCTGCATCGCCTTGAAACCGTGGTGCACCACTGCGGCGGGCCCGGTCATCGAGACCAGGTTGGCGGGCAGGCCGCCACTGGTCTCGGGCACGCAGAGCAGTCCCAGCTGCCGGTCCAGCAGGTCCGCCACCCCTGCCACGCTGGCCTTCAGGCTGTCGAGGGCGAAGGCGACATGCCCGCCGTAGAAGTTCCCCCCATGCAGGATGTCGCCGCTTTCCGGCACCACCAGCGGGTTGTCGTTGACGCCGTTCACTTCTACTTCCAGGATGCCTTCTGCAACCTTTGCAGCGTCCAGCAGCACCCCGATCACATGGGGTGCGCAGCGGATCGAGTAGCGGTCCTGAAGCCTCACCGGCTCCGCGGCCCCGGCGCCAGCTCGACCCAGATCCTCGCGGATCCAGGCCGCGCAGCGCTGCGAGCCGGGGTGGGGTTTCAGCTCAAAGATTCGCGCATCGAAGTGGGCGGGGTTTCCAAGGGTGGCCTCGGAGACCGCCGCCGTGATGGCGGAGGCCAGACGCGCCAGGTAAAGCGCACGTTCCCAGGCCAGGCAGCCGAGGGCCGTCATGACGCTGGTCCCGTTCATCAACGCGAGGCTCTCCTTCGGCAGAAGCTCCAGCGGCTCGAGCCCCACCGCCTCCAGTGCTTCGGCCGCGGGGACGACACGCCCTTGTAGCGTGGCCTCCCGCTCTCCCACCACGGTGGCAGCCAGATAGGAGAGCGGCGTGAGGTCGCCGCTCGCACCGACGGAGCCCTCGGCCGGAATGCACGGAAGGACCCGCAGATTCAGCAGGTCGCATAGGCGTTGCAGCAGCTCGCGGCGCACGCCGGAGTGGCCGCGCGCCAGAGAGGCCAGGCGCACCGCCACAACCGCCGCGGCCTCCGACTCCTCGAGGATGCGACCCGTGCCCACGCCGTGGAAGCGGAGGAGATAGCGGGGAAGCAGGGCCCGCAGTCCCCCGGGAATCTCGTTCTCGACGGAGCTCCCCACCCCTGTCGTCACGCCGTAGACGGCGCCCCCGTCCAGCTGGGCCGCCTCCAGGGCTCTGCGCCCGGCTTCGATGCGCGCCGCAAAGGCGGGATCCTCCGGCAGGCGGGCCTCCAACTCGCCCCGCGCAAAGGCCACCACACGGCTGGGGCAGAGTGCCTCGGTGCCAAAGCAATGCAGGCCCACATACTCCCCCAAGACTTGTGATGCACCGGTCATGGCGGCTGATTCTACCGTTGTACCCGGACAACGCGATATCCTGGGCCCCGTGGCCGCAACCCGACTCTCGATCCTCGCGCTGCACGCAGCCCAAGCGCTTCGCGTGCTGCCGTTGTTCGTCTATTACGGTCTCGGTGCACTCTTCCTCGGCCTGTGGCTTCCGGTGCTTCGCGCCCTGGGCCACCCAAACCCACAGCTGTGGATCCAGCGGAGCCAGCAGGGCCTCCTGCGCCTCGGCGAATTGCTGCGGATCTTCCACGTGGAGGTCTCCGGCGCCCAGAGACTGCGCTCCCCGGGTGCCAAGCTCGTGGTCGCCAACCATCCCTCGCTGGCGGACGTCGCGTTCCTGGGTGCCCTGCTGCCCCAGGCCGACTTTGTGGTGAATCAGGCGCGCGCCTCCAACCCGTTCCTTGGCGGGGCCATCCGGGCCGCCGGCTACGTCTCCAACGACAGCGGTGCCAAGGTGGTGGAACACCTCGTCGATCGCTTGCAGGCTGGGCGAACGGTGGCGATATTCCCCGAAGGCACTCGCTCCCCGCGGGAAGGGCTGGGGCGGTTCTATCGGGGCGCAGCCCATGTGGCGCTGCGCTGCGGCTGTGACCTCCAGCCGGTGCTGATCACGGTCAAGCCCCGCGCATTCATGAAGGGCCAGAAATGGTATGACTTCCCCAGGCAGCCCGTGGAGGTATCCGTGCGTGTGCTGCCGCCCTTTTCTCCGAGCAAGGTTCTCTCCGGTGGGGAGAGCAAGCCCTTGGCGGCTCGCCAGGTAACGGCAGCCCTCAGGAATCTATACGAGAGGATGTTGACGCGTGAATGCTAGTGAGCCGCTGCAGCTCGAGATCAAGAAGCTGATCGTCGAGGCCCTGGCCTTGGAAGACATCGCGCCCGAGGAGATCGAGACGGGCGCGCCTCTCTTCGTAGAGGGCCTGGGTCTGGACTCCATCGATGCGTTGGAATTGGCGATGGCGCTGGAAGAGAAGTACGGCGTCACGGTGGGTGAGGATCCTGACGAGAATCAGCGCATCTTCTTCTCCGTCCAGAGCCTCTCGGACTTTGTCACGGCGGCCCGGACCGCTTAGCGCGACGTTTTTGCCCGTGACGGCCGTCTCCCTCTGCGAGCTGCTCAGCACCGCTGGACCCGCGGAGCGGGAGGTTGCCTGGAGCCGGCAGGGGCACCAGACCCGAGCGAGCTTTCTGGGCCGTGTGGCCGCCCTGGCAGGGCAGATCGCAGACCCTCCCAAGGGCCGTTGGCTCCTCGATGTGGGAGATGCCTTCGACTTTGCCGTCGGATTGTTCGGGGCGGCAAGGGCCGGCGGGCGGGTGGTCGTCCCCGCCAATCGCCAGGAAGGCACGTTGCACGCGCTGCTGCAGAGCTGTGACGGCGCTCTCGCCGACGCCGACTCCCACGCGACCCACGGGGCGGAGCGGTTGATCCAGCTCCCAGAGCTGCACCCGGAGCCTGCTCCGCCTGCGCATCTGGATCCCCGATCCCCGGTGCTCTCGCTCTTCACTTCCGGGACCACCGGCACTGCCAAGGAGATCCCCAAGAACCTGGCCCAGCTCTATGAGGTGCTGGCGCTAGAGCACGCCCTCTCTGCGGGCCTGCCGGCAGACACAAGGGTGCTCGCGAGCGCCCCCCATCAACACCTCTATGGCATGCTTTTCCGCGTGCTCTGGCCCCTTGCCGCGGGCCGCCCGTTCCATGCGGCGACCTTTCTCCACCCGGAAGAGCTGCTGCCCGCACTGGCGGGAGGTCATTGTGTGCTGGTTGCCACGCCTGCCCTGCTGCGCCGGCTCGCGGGGCGACCCGAGGTGCCTCGCCTGAGGGGACAGCTGCTGCGGGTCTTCTCCTCAGGGGGTCCCCTGGACGCAGACACGGCGGCGGCGCTGGCCACAGACCTCGGCCAGCCACCCATCGAGATCCTGGGCTCGACGGAGACCGGCGGCGTCGCGTTGCGCCAGCAAGAAGAGGCCCAGAAGGGCGGCTCCACGCCCTGGCGACCCCTCCCGGGAGTCGAGGTCCAGCGGGAGGAGGGCTCCGGACGCCTGCTCGTCACCTCGCCCTTCGTGAGCGTCGGCACCCCAGCGGGCCAGTGCCTGCGCTTCGCAATGGGAGACCGCATGGAGCCCCTGGCGCACGGAAATTTCGTGCTGCTCGGCCGCAGCGACCGCGTCGTGAAGGTCGGCGAGCGGCGCCTCTCGCTCCCGGAGATGGAGAGCCGCCTGCGGGAGCATGCCTACGTCGAAGAGGCGGCGCTGCTGCTCCTCGACCACGACGCCTCCCAACGCGTGGCCGCCGTCGTGGTCCCGAGCGCGGCGGGAGCGGAGAGCCTCGCCAGGCAGGACCGCCGCAGCGTCACCCGGACCCTCGCCGAGCACCTGGCACCGTGGTGGGACCGTGTGCTGCTCCCTCGTAGCTGGCGCTTTTTGGCGGAGCTTCCGAGCGACGAGCGCGGCAAAGTCCCGCAGGCCGCGCTGCGCAGGCTCTTCGAACGCTCGGGCGAACGGCCACGCACGCCCTGGCTCCTGGGCGAGCAACGCAGCACTGGCAAGCTCGTGCGCCAGCTCGCGGTGCCCCGGGACCTGGCGCAGCTGGAGGGTCACTACGAGGGCTTCCCGGTGGTTCCCGGCGTCGTGCAGCTCGGCTGGGCGATGCAAGCGGCCGTGGCGCTCCTGGGCCACGCTCCCGCACCCCAGCGCATCGACGCCCTGAAGTTTCCCGCCCTGCTGCGCCCCGGGGACCGGGTGCAGCTGGAGCTCTGCCTGGAACCGGGCGACACCCGCCTGCGCTTCCGACTGACGGAGCTGGCCAAACCATCCCGGGTCTTCTCCTCGGGTCGCTGCCAGCTGGAGCCCGCGGCGTGAAGGCCTGCTTCGTGATCCCCCTCTACCAACACCGGGACACCATTGCCGGTGTCCTGGAGGGCGTGGCCAAGCACGACGTGCCGGGCTTCGTCATCGACGACGGCAGCGACCCGGCCACGCGAGACGCCTTGGCCAGCCTTGGGCGGAGCCTGCCCTGGCTCCGGGTCCACCACCTCCCGCACAACTGCGGCAAGGGCGCCGCCCTGCGCACGGGCTTCCGGCTGGCCGCCGCGGCGGGCTACTCCCATGCAGTCCAGCTCGATGCCGACGCCCAGCACGACCCGGCGGACCTGCCGCGCTTCCTCTCCGCCATGCGCCGGCGACCCTACGCCCTCGTGCTCGGCGAACCGGTCTTCGACGCGAGTGTCCCCCGCCTCCGCCTGTGGAGCCGCCAGATCTCGCGGAGCCTGGTCTGGCTGGCCACACTCTCGCGGCAGATCCACGACCCGCTGTGCGGCTACCGCGGGGTGCCCTTGGGCCCCACGTTGCGGCTCCTCGACCAGGTCCGCAGTGGCGATCACATGGACTTCGACCCCGAGCTGGCCGTCCGCCTGTGCTGGGCGGGACATCCCATCGTCAATCTTCCCACACGCGTGGTCTACCCACCCGGCGGGCTCTCCCACTTCGACCTGTTGCGGGACAACCTGCGTCTGGCCTGGCTCTACATACGCCTGCTCGGCGGCATGCTGAAACGGGCTCCGAAGCTGCGCGGGCCGCGCACCCGGGAAGCCGGTCATGGCTGAGCCCAGCGCGCCGTCTGGAGCCTGGGGGTTGGCGGAGCGCGGCTCGGCCGGGGCCCTCCGCCTGGGGGCCGCCCTCTATCGGCTGCTCGGACGCCGGGGCATGCGCATCCTGCTGGGACCGATCGCTCTCTACTTCTGGCTGGCGGCCGCGGACGCACGCCGCGCGTCGCGGGACTACCTCGCCACGCTGTGGCGCTTTCCCGGGGGCCAGGAGGTCCTCGGGAGGCCTCCCGGGCGCCTGACGGAGCTGCGTCACATCCGCGAGTTTGCCGTCAACATCCTCGACCGGGTGTTGGTGTGGGGCGGAGCCTTTCAGGAGATCCAATTCGAGCACAGCGGGAGCGAGCATCTCTTCCGCCTGGCCCGGGAGAAGCGCGGAGGCATCCTGCTGGGCTCTCACCTGGGGAGCTTCGACCTGATGCAGCTGCTGGCCACCGAGCACCATCTCGTCGTGAACGTGCTGACGTTCACCGCGCACTCGGAGCGCATCACGGCCTTCTTGCGGGCCCTCGACCCCCAGAGCCGCTTGCGGGTGATCCAGATGGACCCCTCCAGCATGCGTACGGCGTTCGAGGTCCGGGCCTGCCTCAAACGTGGAGAGTTCGTGGGGATGCTCGCCGACCGGCTGCCTCCCGGCCGCAACAACCACGCCGCAGCGCGGGCCTTCCTCGGCCGAGGCGCCCTCTGGTCCCTCCAACCCTTCCGGCTGGCCGCGGTGCTGGGGGCGCCACTGCTGGTGGCGAGCTGCGTGCGAAGGGGCGAGGATTGCTACCGGGCAGAGGTCGTGCCGCTCTACCCAGGAGGCATCCTGCCCCGCGGCGAGCGCGAGGCGCATGCCCAACAGTGGCTGAGCCGTTTCGTTGCCCACGTGGAGCGGACCTGCCTGGAAGCCCCCACGCAGTGGTTCAACTTCTACGATTTCTGGGCCGCCGCACCCGGAGACAACCCATGAGCTGGCCTCCGATCTCCCAGCTGGTCCCGTACAAGGAGCCCATGTGTCTGCTCGACCGTGTGGTCTCCCATACCCCCGAGCTCACCTGCTGCGCGGTCCACCCGGAAGCGAGTGGACTCTTTCTCGACGGCGACCTGGGCGTACCCGCCTGGGTGGGCATCGAATACCTGGCCCAATGCGTCGCCGCCCACGCCGGGCTGTGCGCCCGGGACCGCGGGGAAGAGCCGCCCATGGGCCTCTTCCTGGGCTCACGCCACCTGGACCTGCGGGTGGCCACGCTGCCCAGAGATCAGGAGCTTCTGGCCCATGCCCGCCAGCTGCGCGGAAATGAAGCCAGACTCCAGACCTTCGCCTGCACCCTGCTCCCCCGAGCGGGCGCTCCGGCCTGGATCGAGGGAAACTTGAACGTGATGCTGCTCGACCGATCCCTCTCTCCCACCTCGGCCACCGCATGAGCCCGCCGATCGCGCCCGAGGCGCCCCGGCGCGTGCTGGTCACCGGCGCGAGCCGCGGCATCGGTCGTGCGACGGCCATCGCCCTGGCCGGGGCCGGCTTTCAGGTGACCGTCCACTATTTCCGCAGTGAAGCGGGGGCCGTGGCAACCCAGCGCGCCTGCGAGGACGCGGGCACCCCGGCTTCCCTGCTCTGCTTCGACGTCGCGGACCGCGGCGCCTGCGCCGAGGCGCTGGCCAAGGACCTGGCGGCCCATGGGGAATACTGGGGGGTGGTCTCCAACGCCGGTATCCACGAGGACGCGGCCTTCCCCGCCATGACCGCGGAGAGCTGGGACCGCGTGCTGGCGACCAACCTGGACGGCTTCTACAACGTGGTGCAACCGCTGGTGCTCCCCATGGTCCAGGGCCGGCGCGGCGGGCGCATCGTCACGATGTCTTCCGTCTCGGGGATCATGGGCAACCGCGGCCAGGTGAACTACGCCGCTTCCAAGGCGGCTTTGATCGGCGCCACACGTTCCCTCGCCCAGGAGCTTGCGCGCCGCCGCATCACCGTAAACAGTGTGGCCCCGGGGCTCATCGAGACCGAGATGACCGAGGGCACGGCTGCAGAGCTGACGAAACAGATCGTACCGATGCGCCGCATGGGGCATCCGGAGGAGGTGGCCGCAGTGGTGGCGTTTCTCTTCTCGGAAGGAGCCGGGTATCTGACGGGCCAGGTAATCTCGGTCAATGGAGGCATGGCATGAGCCTCGACGTCGCCATCCTGGGCGGGGGCATGGCGGGCGGCCTGCTGGCGCGCCAGCTGCACCGCGAGGTACCCGCGGCCCGCATCGCCATTTTCGAGCGCAGCAACGAGAGCGGCTTCAAGGTGGGCGAGTCCCTGGTGGAGCTTGGCAGCCACTACCTGGTGCGGCGCCTCGGCTTGTCGCGCTACCTCTACCAGCACCACCTGCCGAAGAACGGGCTTCGCTACTTCTTCGACGACAGCGAACGCAATGCCGAACTCGCGCAGATGAGTGAGCTCGGCACCGTCAACCTGCCCTTCCATCCCTCCTTTCAGCTCGACCGGGCGCGCTTCGATACGGACCTGCTCGAGATGAACGCAAGCGAGGGCGTGGAAATCCGACGAGGAGCCCGGGTGACCCAGCTCCACCTGGAGGAAGGCTCCAAGCGCCACCACCTCGAGGTCGAGCAGCGCGGCAGGAGCGAGACCCGGTCGGCTCGCTGGGTCGTAGACGCAAGCGGGCGCTCGGGCCTGGTGGCGCGGGAGCGCGGCTGGCGGGTGCGCGAAACCGCTCACTCCGTCCAGGCGGTGTGGGGACGCTTCGAGGGCGTCGCCGACGTCGATGACTGGCAGCAGTGGGGAGAGGCGTTCGGCGAGCGCGTCCGCCACACCAGCCGCGGCATCTCTACCCTGCATTTCTGTTATCCCGGCTACTGGATCTGGGTGATTCCGCTGCGCGGCGGCCTCACGAGCATCGGGGTGGTGGGGCACCTCCAGAAGCGCCTGGCAGCCCTGCGCAGCGAGGCCGGCTTTCGCGCCTTCCTCGAGGAGCACCGTGCCCTGGCGTCGCTCCTGGTCCACGCCAAGGCGGTGGATACGGCCACCCTGCGCCAGCTCGCCCACGGCACCCGGCATTTCTTCCACGCGGATCGCATCGGTCTGACCGGGGAGTCCGCCGCCTTTGCGGACCCTTTGTACAGCCCCGGCGCTGATTTCATTGCCTTGGCGAATGACTTCCTCTGCGACCTCATCTGCCACGACCTCGGTGACGAGACGGAAGCGGGCTGGCAGAAGCGGCTTCCCCTCTTCGACGAGTTCATGCGCTTTCGGCTCGAGGCGGCCCTGCGCCTCTACCGCGGCCTCTACGGGGGGCTCGGCAGCTACGAGTTCATGCGCCTCAAGTGGGACTTTGACATCGCCAGCTATCACAACCTCTGGGTCTGGCCCTATCTGCTGGGTGAGTACACCCAGCCGAGCTTCCTGCGCCGCCAGCTACGCCAGAAGCGCTTCGTGCTCCAGGCTCTCGCAAACTTCTCCGACGCGTTCCAGAAGGTCGAAGCCCACCTGCGTGAGAACGGGACCTACTATCGCGCCAACCTCGGACGCTTCTCCCATGGCCTCGAGAACATCGACTTCCTGGAGAAGGTGGGCCTGCCCCGGCCGCGTCGCGCCGAGCTCGAGCGCACGACCGCCATCTTCGACGGAGTGCGCCGCGGAGCGCTGCGACTCCTCGACCGGGAGGCAGAGGCCGCCTCCCCGGAAATCGTCCCGCTCTCCGCCCTGATGGGCTCCCAGCCGATCGTCTGACGATGCTGCGAGATGGAATGCGCGCCGCGCACGCCTGGCCCTGGGTCTTCCTCGTAGCCGGCGCTGTGGGCTATCCCTTTGCCGTACGGGCTGCGCTGCAGCACTTCGGCGTGCGGCCGGTTGCCGCTGGAGCCCTGCTGCTGGCGGTGGCGACGCTGGCCGTGGAGCTCGGGCGCTGGCGAGGAAAGATGGCAGAAGCGCGATGGTGGCAGATCCCCGGCGCGTGCCTGGGCCTGGTCGCGCTGGCCACCGGGGCGCGCTGGCCCCTGCTGCTGGTTCCGGCGCTGATCCAGGTCGGGCTCGCCTGGCACTTTGCGAACAGCCTCCGCGAGCCGTCCTGTGTGGCCTTGCGCGTGGCGCGCTTCATGCAGCCGGCGCTCCTAGACTGGGTGGACGGCTACTGCCGGAAGCTCACCCTCGGGTGGGCTTTCTTCTTTGCAGGCAACGCGGGGGCCATCGCATGGCTGGCCTTGCTGGGACCGCCGGATCTATGGCTGGCGTACACCGGGAGTGTGCTGTGGCTGGCAGTCGGTGGGCTACAGCTCGCGGAGTTCCTGGTGCGCAAGGCATGGTTCCGCTACTACGACGATTCGCTGCTGGACCGCGTACTCCAGCCGATCTTCCCTCCAGAGAACACCGCCCGGGGCCGGCGCTCCATGGCGTACATCCAGCGCATGCACCGCGAGATCGAAGGCGGCGCCTAGAGAGTCTCACGGAATCCCATGACAGGCACGGCAAGAAAAGCGTGCTCTTGTGAAGACCCGGCGTCTCCACCCCTGCCCGGGAACCCGGCCCGGACGCCGCGTCCTACCCTCGAAGACGAAGCCGGCGCCCAGTCCCCTGTCGCGCTTCCAACGGAGACGATCGTCACGCAGAAATGCGAGGCTCTCTAGCCCCGCGTGAAGCGCCATGCGTGGCGCAGGCCGGGGAGCAGGAGAGACGGCTCTCCAGAGAGCCAGAAACGCAGGAACTCGGCAGCGGCGGGCCAGGGCGGAGCAGTCGGCAGAGCGTCCCCGGGCACGATCTCCACACGACACGGCGCGCCACCTTCCGCGCGCAGGAGCAAGCCCACCCCGTAGCTGCAGGCGGGCTCGTCGATCAGCGCGGCAAAGGTCGGCGCAAGGGGGACGTCGCCCGTCACCAGGAGCACCGGGCGGCCGGGCTCCCGCTCGAGGTGGCCGAGAGCCTCGATGAGGCCACAGGCAAAGGATTCGGGGCCGGCGGCCAGAGAGCTCGAGGCTTCGCGATTGCCGGCCGCGATGGAGAAGAGGCCCGCCTGCGCGTTGTGCACCGTATGGCTGAAGATGGCCGGAGAGATCCGCTCGCCGCGGCTCACGCACTCGAGGAGCGCGATGGACTCATTGATGCTCCCGTGCCGCGACGCAAAGACCGTACGCACGCGCGCACGCTCCTCAGCCTCCTCGCAGCATGTGAAGGCGACCTTCAGCAGGATCTTCGAGAGCGGAGTGCAACGGCGCCGAAGCATTGCCGGCAGGAAGCGGGCGTCCGGGATTCCCTCCGCTGCGAGGGGCTCCGGGGACTTCGCCCACTGCTGCCACTGTGCCGCCGTATCGATCCCTGGGGCCCAGGCCGCATGGCTCTCCACCCCCCACCTCATGCGACGGCCTCCCGCCCCAACACCAGGGTGCAGTTGTTGCCGCCGAAGCCGAAGGAGTTGGTCATCACACGAGGCGCTGCGCAGGGTGGAGTGTGCTCGCCACGCCGGGCCAGGTGGAGGGTGGGAATCTCGGGGTCGCGCGCACCGTCGTAGCAGTGGGGAACGATCTCCAGGGATCCGTCCCGGCTCTGGTCCAGCATCATCCAGCAGACACCGGCCTCGGTGGCTCCGGCCGCGCCCAGCGTGTGACCCAGCAGCGCTTTGGTGGAGCTGCCGGGCACCGAGCTGCCGAGAACGCGTGCCACAGCAAGCCCTTCCATCGCATCGTTCAAAGGGGTTCCGGTGCCGTGGAGGTTGAGGTAGGCGAGGGCCTCGGGCTCGAGGGCGGCGTCCGCCAGCGCCCGACGCATCGCCGTCTCGGCACCCCGGCCCTCCGGATCCGGCGCCGACATGTGGTGGGCCTCGCTCGACTCTCCCACGCCGAGCAGCTGGACCCCGCCGGAGTCCCGGGTCACGAGGAAGACCGCCGCGCCTTCCCCCAGCGTGATCCCCGCCCGATTGCGGCTGAACGGGTTGGTCACCTCTGACGAGAGGGCCTGCAAGGCCGAAAAGCCACCAGTAGTAAGCCCGCAGAGGCTGTCCGCGGCTCCCGCCACCACCGCGTCGCAGAACCCGAGGCCAAGCAGCGAGCGGGCAGAGGCCAGCGCACGCGCACCCGACGAGCAGGCGGTGGAAAGCGTGTAGGCAGGACCACGTGCTCCGACGACGGCGGCCGTGAACTCCGCGATGCCACCGAACTCCAGCTGGGCGTAATCGAAGTGGGGCGCCAGACGCTGCGTCTCGCGCAGCGCACGGATCGCGTCCTCCGCATCCGACACCCCCGAGGTGCTGGTCCCCATCACCACCGCGACGCGATCCGGACCAAAGCGCAGGACGGCCTCCGCCACCGCTGCTGCGATCTGCTCCAAGGCCGCCAAACACAGCGCGTTGTTACGTGAGGCAAAGCGCGCGAGCTCCTCGGGCACCTTGGGGAGAGGCTCGCGCACCGCCGCGAGCAGCAGCTGCCGCCCGGGGACGAAGTCGTCCCGCAGGCAGAATCCCGACTGGTCTCCTGCAAGCAGGCGCGGCCAGATGGCTCGCTCACCGCTGCCAAGGGCATTTACGATCCCGAGAGCGGCGAGGCAGCAGGGGGAGGCCATGGCGTCGAAGACCATACCGGATCCCGCCGATCCACGGTGCCGGACTGAGGCTCTGGCCAGGCTGTGGGAGCGAGGTAGGATGGAGCCGCCATGGACGAGCCCCGGGTCCGCTACGGAATCATCGGTACGGGGATGATGGGCCACGAGCACGTGCGCAACCTGGCGCTCGTGCCTGGCGCGCAGGTCGTGGCCTATGCCGACCCATCTCGGGAGCAGCGCTGGTGGACCCAGCAGCTCGTTCCGGAAGCCCGGGCCTTCGAGAGTCACCTGGACCTGCTGAAGGAGGCCGCCGTCGATGCCGTCGTGGTCTCGAGCCCGAACCACACCCACGCCGAGGTCCTCGATGCGGTTTTCGAAAGGGGCACGCCCGTCCTGTGCGAGAAACCGCTGTGTACGACCCTCGAAGACGCGCGGCGCGTCGCTCTGCGAGCCCTGCAGCACCCGGGGCTCTTCTGGGTCGCCATGGAGTACCGCTACATGGCGCCGATCGCGCGCCTCGTGCAGGAGGTGCGGCGCGGAAGCATCGGGACCGTGCGGATGGTGGCCATTCGCGAGCACCGCTTCCCGTTCCTGCCGAAAGTAGGCAACTGGAACCGCTTCTCGCGCAACACGGGCGGGACCTTCGTCGAGAAGTGCTGCCACTTCTTCGATCTGATGCGCCTCATCACCGCCTCGGAGCCCGTGCGCGTCTACGCCTCGGCCGGCACGGACGTGAACCACCTCGACGAATCCTATGCCGGCAAAACGCCCGACATTCTCGACAACGGCTTCGTGACCATCGACTTCGCAAGTGGCGCCCGGGGGCTCCTCGACCTCTGCATGTTCGCCGAAGCCTCGCGCAACGAGCAGGAAATCGCGGCGACCGGGGACCTGGGCAAGCTCGAGTGCTTCATTCCCGAATCGACACTGGTCCTGGGGAGGCGAAAGCCGCTGCGGATCGAGACGCAGGCGATCGCCATCGACCCCGAAGTCCTGGCGGCCGGCGCACACCACGGCTCGACTTTTGTCGAGCACCAGGAGTTCCGCAAGGCCCTGCTGGGCGCTGGGGCACCTGCGGTTTCGGCACACGACGGGTTCATGGCCGTCGCGATGGGGGTCGCAGCGGAGCAGTCTGCGGCAACGCGGCGCCCGATCGAAATCCCCGAACTCCTCCGCCCGTGAGCGAGCAGCAGAGCGCAGATCCCCTGCGGATCGGGGTGTCCTCATGCCTGCTGGGAAGCGCGGTCCGCTACGATGGCGGACACAAGCGGGATCGCGAGCTGCTGGCACTGCTGGGCCCGTCGGTGGAGTGGATCGCGGTGTGCCCCGAGGTCGAGGCAGGCATGGGCATCCCGCGGCCAGCCCTGCAGCTGGTGCGTGACGGCGAGGAGCTCCGCCTGCGCGAGGTCGCTTCCGGGCGCGACCACACCCGGGAGATGCAGCGTTTCGCGGCGCGCCGCCTCCGCGAGCTGCGCAAGGCACAGCTGGACGGCTATGTCCTCAAGAAGAGCTCGCCGAGCTGTGGCATGGCCGGGGTCAGGCTCCATGCAATGGCGAAGAGGCCCGAGGCCACGGCTTCGGGCCTCTTCGCGCACGCGCTGATGGAGGCCTTCCCGGCGCTGCCCGTGGAGGAGGAGGATCGGCTGCGCGACCCGCAACGGTGTGAACACTTCCTGGAGCGGGCCCTTGCCTACCGGCGCCAGGAGCGCGCTTCGCGGCTCGTTGGACCTACCACCGGGTCCAGAGCTTCCACGCCGTCCACTGGCTCCAGCTGATGGTCCATTCTCGGATAGTCCACCGGGAGCTCGCGTCGCTGGTCACAGACCTGCAGGGAATGCCGCGCCAAGCTTTTCGACAGACGTACCGCCGGGGCTTCATGGCCTTCCTTGGAAGGCCCGCGACGTGCACCCCGCGCGGTGCTGCCAGGTAGAGGCGCCATCATGAGGACAACTGGTTGGAATCTCGGTCTGGCTCAGGGTCGTGCCTCAGCGTGAGGCAGCCCTTGATTTGCGTCCCGTTGCGATGGGCGGGTGCGACAGCGCTCACGTGGAGCTGAGACCCCGAGGAGTTCTCCGTGGGCCGCGACTTCGGCCATCTGGCCGACGCAGTGGAGGGCGTTTTTGCGACCTGCCAGCGACTCATGGATGGCGGCGTCACGATCAACCGGCCCCCGCGAGAGGGTCACATGGCCTTCGTGCGCTCACCCCGATGGAATTTCCATCGAGCTGCTCCAGGCCGGAGAGAAGCTGGCAGCAAGGGAGCCCTGGACCTCGATTCCCAACCCCGGCAAGTCGGGAGAGCAGGTCTCGGTTTTGCTGTAGATCGAGGCCGGATCTACCGATCATGAACAGCCTGAACCGTGTGCCGAGCGTGCCTCGAAAGGTATCGAATATGCGGACTCCCACCTCCGTCACATTCCTCAGGCTGGCTTTCTGGCCGGCCGCTCTGCCCGTCCTGTCCGGTGGCGGCACGAAGAGGATGCCCGGGAGGCAACCGGACCTCGGGGCGGCGCCGTCCGGAACCTTGGCTGAGCCCGGGATCCTACCTCCCGAGCGGGTTGATTTCAGTAGAAGCACGAGTAGAGGTGGAACCCTGATGAGATTCAGCGCGCTTTCTGCATGCCTTGCTGCCACGCTCCTTCTTCTCACCCCAGGCGCTTCCTCCGCCGGCAATGGCGCCAAGCCGATCGCTCCTCTCGGTGGGCTGTCGCAACCCGGTGTCTCGAAGGTGAAGGCTGCAGCCAGGAAGCCAGGCACTCCTGCTGGGGCGCTCCCGGTGGCTCCGAGCACCCCTCCCCTCCCGAAGCTGCCGACGGGCCCCGCCGTGAAGCGGCCGGTTCCTTCCGGGCCCGGCGGCAAGCGATTGCTTCCGCCCCACACCCTGGGAGGCCAGCGCCACCTCCTGCACGGCGGGTCGGCCACCTTGCGCGGGGGCATCGCCGTGCCCGCCCAGGGAAGCGTGCGCGTCCACCGGCTCGCACTGACTTTCGACCACGTGGGGGACGGCTCCGGCAACCGCATCTGGCATGTCGCGCCGGGCCAGGTGGTCAATGTCTTTCTGAAGGTCGCAAACACGGGGGACTACCCCGAGACCGTCTTCGTGATGGCGCACAACGGCGATCGCAGCGGCCCCGAGACGGTCGCGCCGAGTCGCGTTGCTTCCCTCCGCGTCCAGAAGCACGTCCTCGAGAGCGAGCTCCGGGGAGACTGGGGGCCGAGGTTCACCCTCTACCAGGCAGATCCGCACTCTCGCGACTACAACGAACTCTTCCGCGACAGCTCACCGCGAGACAATTTCTTCGTGGGTACCGATGCCTCGCTGGGGTCGGAAGACGACCTGAAGCCGGCCGCCATCAAGGACCTGCAGCTCGGGATGGCGGTGGTTGGGCCCACCTACGGCAACCCGGACGTTCCGGCGGCGCTCCCCACGCTGCCCTGGATCCCGGACCACCACTGGCAGGGTACGGGCTACGCCAAGGCGACTTCCCTGCAGATGGCGATCGTGATCCAGAACCGGACGGCCAAGGCGAGCTCGCCCCGCAGGCTGACCATCAAGCTGAACGGCATCCGGAGCTATACGCCCGCCAATCTCCGGGGAAACGCACACTACCCCGCCCGCTACTCCCACACCTTCGGATGCTCGGGCCAGTTCTGTCCGGTCCAGAAGCGGGTGGACGTCCCCTCCATCGAACCCTTTGGCCAGACCGAGGTCCAGATGTCCTTCTCGGACCTCCCCTTCACGCTGTGGGTGAACGATCGGGGCAGCGAGCACGGCGCCCACCGTACGGAGACGTCGGGCTACTATTCGTGCTCGACCAACGTGGGCGATTCGACGGGCTCCCAGATCGCCATCCAGGCAGAGGTTCAGGCAGGCATTCGAGAGGGAGCGGCCGCAGACAACGGGCTGCGCAGCACCGTGACTTTTGGTCCCTGGTCCGGTCACGGCTGCGGCGTGGTGGGGCCAGTCGAGAAGCAAGCATACACGCCACGCCAATGACGAGTAGAGGACGGTCTTTCCCCACTGGGAGGGGGCGTACGCGCGCTTCCTGCTAGCACTACCGCTCGCGTCGGGCACGCGCCACTTCCGGCTGCTGCGCGACTTCGGCGGCGGCCTAGAGCGTCTCACGGAATCCCGTGACAGGCACGGCAAGAAAAGCGTGCTCTTGTGAAGGAAGCCCGGCAGGATCGATCCGCTTCCGTTGGGTCTGCGGGGAACGGCCGGGGGACCGGGGTGAGGTGGGGCTCCGAGGCATCGGGCCGGGGCGAGGCGTTGAGACTCCGGTCCCGCAGGGTCTCGATGCAGAGGCCCGGAGTCTCCAGCCCTACCCGGGAACGCGGCCCGGACGCCGCGTCCTACTCTCGAAGACGAAGCGGGCGCCCAGTCCCTGTCGCGCTTCCAACGGAGACGATCGTCACGCAGAAATGCGAGGCTCTCGAGTCGCACCATTGGCCCATCGGTGCTGTACGAGCACAGCAGAGAGCGTCAGGCTCCTCTATGGGGATCGACGCATTGCCTGTTCTCGGCCGTGGAACCGCTGAAATTCTCTTCGTACGCATCTCGCAGGCAGCGTGCCGCCGCAGCCGGTCGCGATCCCGATCCGTGAGCGCGGGCGATGCCATCGCCATGGCCTTTCCCCGTTGCGAAGAGGATCCCGAGGTCAGGCACCGGCTGAACGAGTTCGAACCACCGATTCCGCAGTAGAAATAGCCTGCGGCCCGCGTGTGGGCCTCCCCGTCGGCCGTCATCCTGCCGAGGGCTTGGGTTCCCCGAGGGAACCCCTCTGCCATTCGTCACGGTTCGGTGCCCGATGGAGAACGAAACTTTTCCGGACACGGCGGGTTTCAACGCTCGCGGGGGCATGGGAGTGGGCCGCTGCTCTCGACCGCCCGCTTGGAACATCTGGCAGGGGGAGTGCGCGATGCGCTGGAGGACGCGATGCGGCCTGGCTGCGGCCGTCGCAGCGGGAATTCTCTTGGTCGCGCCACCGCCGAGCCACGCCGAAGGCCGGCGGGGGCATGAGCGCGGTGAGCGCCTCCACCACGCGTACGGGCACGAGGCTCGCGAGCGCGGGCGCTTTGCCTACAGACACGAAGCTCGTGAACGAGTACGCCACAGGCACAGGCACGAAGCACGTGAGCGAGCACATCACGGCCACTGGCACGAAGCACGTGAGCGAGCACATCACGGCCACTGGCACGA
>Ga0114931_10000056_pt1 | contig 108515 bp, 110 predicted proteins | sample 2SBtaG_FD_89579 | JGI IMG/M metagenome (GOLD analysis project Ga0114931, IMG submission 89579) | Deep subsurface microbial communities from Kolumbo volcano to uncover new lineages of life (NeLLi) - 2SBTROV14_V59a metaG | ecosystem: Environmental > Aquatic > Marine > Volcanic | place: Kolumbo...
CTGATGCTCATTACCTTTACCGGGCGTAACAGCGGGCGACAGTATACGACGCCGGTACGCTATCTTCGCATCGGCACGACCGTCAGGTGCTTTACGTCATCCCAGAATCAGTGGTGGAAAAATCTGCGTGGCGGCGCCGATGTCGTACTGAGGATCGAAGGCGTCGACAGGCCCTATCACGCGATTGCCATCGACGAAGATCCGGACACGATCAGGGCCGCACTGCGTGATTATCTCGGGCTGTTTCCCCAGGATGCGGCGTATCACGAAATCCGGCTCAAAAAGAACGGGACCCCGGTTGCCGAAGATCTCGAACACGCCGTGCAACACGCCGTCGTCGTCGAAGCGACACCGAAAAACCGGCAACAATAGCCTGCAGGCACCCGCTTCCGCCGCTGTGGGTTTCGCGCAGGATGTGGGGCAGGTCAAAGCCTTGATGACAGCTTACCTGAGAACTGCAACAGTCTTTTTGCAAGCTTTTTGTCGGCGGTTTCCAGTGACTGGCGCAGTTCACGTTTGTTCCGGAACAGGGGGCGGATCGAAGCGGGGAAGCCTTAGGTACCAGGGCCTTAAGGAATTTGTGGTGCCCGGGAGAGGATTGGGAGCACAATTCCGGCACTCGCACAGTCTGCGCGCAAGTTGCCGAGAAATATCTAACAGGCTGTTGAAAAACCCTCATGCGGCACAATCCGGCGTTAAAAATTGGCTCACAATGCTCATGTACTGACGTGTACACTGCGCTTGTTCACCAATTTTTGCCTTGTCTTGCACTCGCCTGAGACTTTTTCAAGAGCCTGCTAATAAAGAATCCTTAACGGTTCAGGAATTCAGCAAAGTGTACCACCCTGGTGGTGTTGCTTCGAATCTTGAAAATCAGGCCAAAGAGTACCATGTTCCCCGGCCTGCCCCATGTCGTTCAAGCAGTCCGTTGTTGTACAGGTTCTTAATGTGATCCTTGATGGTGTTCCGGCTGCTACCGGTCGTTTTTGCAGCATCATTAACGGTTACTCGGCCGTGTCCGCGGGCAATCTCCAGAATTTGCGCCGATAGTTCCGGCAGGTCGCCGAGAATCAGACGCTCGCGTTTGATTTTACTTTCCAGTTTTGTCTTCTGTTTGCTCAGCGCTTCCAAAAAGAAGGTTATCCAGGGTTGCCAGTCAGGGCTTTCCGTCCTGATGGTGCCCTGAGTCTGGCGCAACGCGAGGTAGTAGTTCTTCTTGTTCGCTTCGATCACACTTTCCAATGAGCTGTACGGGACATAGGCATATCCCGACTGCAGCAGCAGCAACATGGTCAAAATGCGTGACAGTCGGCCGTTGCCGTCCTGAAACGGGTGTATCTCCAGGAAAACCACCGTGAATATTGCGATGACGAGGAGGGGGTGAAGCGCCTTATCGCTCAACGTGTCATTGGTCCAGTCGATAAGTTCGCTCATCAGACGAGGGGTATCAAAGGGGCTGGCTGTCTGAAAGATAACGCCGACGTTTTCTCCCCAAGGTGTAAAGGCCTCAACACTGTTGGATAGGGTTTTGTACTCCCCGCGATGTCGTGCATCTTTTTCCGAATACCGGAGGAGCCGGGCGTGCAGCTGTTTGATGTAATTGACGGTCAGCGGAATATCGCTCGCGTGCTCGAATAGCGTTTCCATGACCACGGCATAGCCTGCCACTTCTTGCTCATCACGGTTCGCGAACGATTGGGTATCGAGGTTCGATAGCAGTTTTTCGACTTCCCGGTCAGAAAGTTTTGCGCCCTCAATCCGCGTCGATGAACCGATACTTTCAATGGTTGCGACGCGGCGCAGGTTGGACAGGCGTTCTGGCGCAATGCGGCCAATCGCTTGCCAGGCTCCCTTGAACTCATCGAGTTCAGAGATCAGAGACAAAATTTCATTCGTGACTTTGAGGGTTTCGGTTTTCATCCGCGCACCCAATAATCCATCCATTAACATCCATTTACACTATGGCGTATTATTATCCGTTTGTCCATCCGTTTACATCCGATCAGGTGATTTTAAAGGCCTGTCCGGATAGGTAAGTACCCACTAAGTCTGCGCATAAGTTGTTGAAAAATAATTAACAATAAATTTTTGATGGTTCACGAATTTCTGCAAGTGTATCGCCCTGGAGGAGGGTCCAAATCGAACTTAATCAATCTCGACAAGAGATACGCTGACCGGTCTAAGCGCGTATTTCTGTGGCGAGCGTAGCAATTGCGCGAGCACTTCCTTCAAGACCATCAAAAGCATAGTTATTCAGAAACTGACGTCCCCACAGCAATTTCCTGTCGACGTCGGAAAGGTTGGCGAGGTCGCAGGCATCCTCCCAGTGTTCGCCGATAGCGCGAATCTGGCCCTCAATGATTTCAAGTGCCTCGGCTTCACTTAGCAGGAATTGCGGGGCGGCAGCCAGGCACACGGCAAGCCGACTCTGCCGCATTTCGCCTGTAATGAGCATTGCCTGGGTAGCCTCGTTTCCAGTCCGTCCCTGCGGACAGATGTCATAGGCGGGCGTCAGAGATAGTACTTTGCCATCCCAAAATGCAGCGTGATTGCGCGCATGATCATCCGTATTGCCGCACAGGATGTTGAATATGAGGCGACCGAACAGTTCCCGAAGCGTGGCTGGAGCGTCGTCGAAATCCCGTCGCATGATTTCGGTCAGTTCCTCATAACTAGCATACCGAGCCATCATCTCGTCGAGACCGAGCAGGGTAAGGGCCGACAGAAGTGACCGCCGTTGCCAGCCCTGCTCGCAGTGCACGCGGTCAAATCTTTCGATCAGCAATACGTCCTTGTTCAGCGCGCGGGTCAGTTCAACCGGCGCAACGTTCAAGCCGCATTGCCCGGCTAAATGCATGGCGATGAATTCTGCCTTCACAACATTGTAAAGATCGTTACTGGACGAAAACTTGGCGACATATTTTTTGTCGCCATCGGTGATCATCGCTTTGGGGCGTGCGCCACCGATGGAGCTGCCATATTGTAGGGCGGTATCCAAATCGGCGGTCAGTGGCACGCCTTTTTCTACCTTTTCGGCGGAAGCGAATAGCTCGTCCAACGTGGCTTGCGACGACGCGCGCGCCACGTAGTTGGTCGCTGATTGCTGGAAGTCGAGTGCGCCGATCCGATCGGAACCGGATTCAAGAAGGCAGGTCAGCTCGTCCAGATCAGCGACATCAGCGTCTTTCCCTTTGGCGCCGAGCAGGCGATTGAGCAATACCCGGCGACCCCAGGCATCGGGCGCACCGTCACGAATACTGCCCGGCATAGTCAAGCCTGGAAGCATTGGGATATCGCCGCGCCGGAGCGGCAATTCTCTTTCATTGAGGGAAATCGCTTTGCTGCGTGCCTGGTAACTTTGGCCGTAATTAAAAAGCAGGTTCTCGCCTTCGCGCACCAAACGTCCGGCAACCACCGGTTCCGTGTCGCCCGGTAGCCAAATCCAGACAAATGCTTCCTGTGCCTTGCTAGAAGTCATCGTCGATGATCCGTTTACGAGGGTGGGTGTGTTTGGGAAGGAGCATGATGCGCTCGTCCGTCTCTTGCAGAGTGCGACGCAGAGCATCCTGCTCGGCTTCGAACAGTTTGACGCCTACCAGGTGGGCGACTTCGAAAGCGAGGCCCACTGATACGCCCAGGTCTCCTTGTTCGATTCTTTGGACCGTGGAGCGTGCGATTCCTGCACGCTCGGCCAGCTCGGTTTCCGGCCAGCTGCGCTGTTTTCGTGCGAGTTTAATTAGCCGTCCGAGTAACTTGGCGGCCTGGCGGGTCGTTTTGGAATATGCATGAGCTTTTGGCATGGTTCTCTCATCAAAAATGACCGATTTAGCAGTCAAATAAACTAAATATGACCGTAATATGAGTCATACTGTAGCCGGGTTCAATAACTTCGTCAACTAAAAATGACCGTTATAGAAGCCATATCTTTGTAAAATGATCGACATTGCGGTCAATAGAAGTCAATGCAAGCAGTAAAATTGAATGAGAAAGGCTAACTTGCGGTTTTATTCAATTAATTTTCTGACTAAGAAAGGATATGGATAAAACCTTTCTTAGAGATTTCCGTTACGAAAGTTTCGGCCCAGGTCATACGCGCAGAGTGGAATGGCCCAAAATCGTCGATGGGGGAGCCCGCCCTGAGCAGCTCCACGCCAGTCCGCTGCACAGGCTCGCCAGAACACTCACCTCGTGGCTGGAGGAGCCCATTGTCGCTATGTGGCGCTTCAGCCGGAGCAACAGTATCACCGAGGGCTTTCACGCCAAGATGGAAATGATGTCGAGAAGAGCCTGCGGATTCAGAAACTTCGAGAACTACCGGCTGAGAGTCTTAACTCACCGTGGCTGGGATGGCATCATCAACCGGGTTTAGTGAACGGCGGCCCATCCCCCATTCATCGGGTAGAGCCGGCTTTAAGGATTGTGGTGCCCAGGAGAGGACTTGAACCTCCACGGGGTTGCCCCCACTGGCACCTGAAGCCAGCGCGTCTACCAATTCCGCCACCTGGGCACTGACCGCGTTCACGGGACCGCTGATCGGTAAGTGGCGGGACTGTACTGGCAGCCTGTATCCTTGTCAACGAAATGAATCAGCAAAAGAACCAGTAAGTGTCGAAGCGCAAGCAATCCTCCGGCCGAAAAAACGATTCCCGCCGGCCGGACGGTTCCGGTTACCGGCATCCGGTTCCGCCGCCGCGTGCCATCGTTCAGGTCCTTGAGGAGCAAGGTGTCCCGCTGTCCTTTGGCAAGCTGGCCGAATTGCTCGATGTGCAGGCGGACAAGCCTCGCAAGGCGTTACGCAGGCAATTGCAGCGCCTGATTACCGGCGGGCAGTTGCTGGTCAATCGCAAGGCGGAATATTGCCTGCTCGAGAAGATCGATGCGGTGACCGGTATCGTGTCGGCGCATCCGGATGGCTATGGATTTTTAATTCCCGACGACGGTTCGACCGACGTGTACCTGCCGTTCCAGGAGATGCGGGCGCTGTTGCACGGCGACCGGGTGGCGGTGCGGGTCGGGGCGACGATGCGCAATGGCAAGTACGCCGGCACCGTGGTCGAGATCCTCGAACGGGGCAAGAAAACCGTTGTCGGACAGTACCAGCGCGAGCACGGGGTGGGGTACGTCGTCGAAAGCGGGCGCATACCGCATACGTTCATCGTGCCGGAGCATCACCGCGGCGGCGCCAAATCCGGTGAGCTGGTCAAGATTCAGATCATCGAGTATCCGTCCGGGCGTCACGAAGGCCAGGGCAAGGTGGAGCGGATTCTCGGCGATCCGGCGGATCCGGGCATGCTGACGGAAGTTGCGATCGAGCAGTTCGAGATTCCGACCGAGTGGAATCCGCAGACCCGTTCTGCCGCACAGGCGCTCGGCGAGCGGGTCAGGGCGGCCGACAAGCGCGATCGCGTCGATTTGCGTGACATGCCGCTGGTCACGATCGACGGTGCCGATGCCCGCGATTTCGATGATGCCGTGTATGCCGAGCGCAGCGGCGACGGTTGGCGGCTCATCGTTGCAATCGCCGATGTCTCTCATTACGTTCGTCCCCAGGACCCGCTCGACGACGAAGCGCGCCGGCGCGGGACATCGGTTTATTTCGCCGATCGTGTCGTGCCGATGCTGCCCGAGTCCCTGTCTAACGGGCTGTGCTCGCTCAAGCCGAACGTCGATCGCCTGTGCATGGTGTGTGACATGCATGTGACGGCGCAGGGCAAGGTGACCGGGTCTCGTTTTTATCGGGCCGTCATGCGCTCGGCGGCGCGCCTGACTTATGCACAGGTCGATCGTTTGCAGCGTGAAAAGACGGGTCCAGATAGAATAAAAAACTTTAAATATATATCTCAAATAAATAAATTATATGGAGTTTATAACTCCCTTAAAATGGCAAGGGAACGCCGTGGCGCGCTGGATCTGGATCTGCCCGAAGTCGTGATCGAGCTGGATGCGGCCGGTCAGATCGAGCGAATCGTGCGCCGGATGCGCAACGATGCCCATCGGCTGATCGAGGAGTGCATGATCGCAGCGAATGTCGAGGCCGCACGGTTTTTGCGCAAGCATCGCATGGCGACGCTGTTTCGCGTGCACGATGGTCCCGAGCCGGATCGTTTTGACGAACTACGCCTGATGCTCCAGTCACTGGGTATCAGCATCCCGGAAGAAGCGCGCACCGACCCGCAGCATCTGAACCGGGTGCTGCAGCGAATTGTCGCACGACCCGATTATGCGTCGCTGGCCGTGGCCGTGCTGCGCAGCCTGAGCCAGGCGGTGTATCAACCGGCCAATAGCGGACATTTCGGTCTCGGCCTTGCCCACTATGCGCACTTTACGTCACCGATCCGGCGCTACCCGGATCTGCTCGTCCACCGCGGCATCGGGCATATTCTCGACGGCAAGAAACCGGGTGCCTTTGCTTATGACGGATCGGCGATGGAGCAGGCCGGGCGCCTGTGCTCGATGCTGGAAAGGCGCGCCGAGGAGGCGACTCGTCACGTGGATGCCCGGCTCAAATGTGCCTATATGCAGGCACGCATCGGTGACGTTCTGCCGGGTATCGTGACCGGCATTACGCATTTCGGCCTATTCGTCACGCTCGACGAGCTGTATGTCGACGGCCTCGTGCATGTCACGAGCATCGGCCACGATTACTATCACTGCGAGGCCGGCGGGTTGCAGATGACCGGCGAACGCACCGGCGAGCGTTTCGGACTGGGTGAGGCGGTGCAGGTGCGGGTGATGAATGTCAGCATCGAACAGGCCAGGATCGATTTCGAACTGGTCCGCGAGACCGGCGATGACCGGGCAGCGGCCCCATCGGTCCGTGCCGCACGACGCAAACGCCCGGCCCGCCGGCGTCGCGCTTCGTGAAACGTGGGCATTGGCGGGCCGAGCCACAAATCGTCTGCGGCATCAATGCCGTCGGCGCTTTGCTGAATCGTTCGCCCGAACGTGTGCTCAAGCTGTTCGTACTGGAGAACTTGGGTCCGAAACGGTTCAGGCGCATCGGCGAGTGTCTCGACCGCGCGGACGTGGCCGCGCAGCGTGTCACTGCCGCACGCCTCGATGAACTGGCCGGGACCACAAAGCACCAGGGTGTCGTGGCGCTGGTCAGTCCGTCAGCCACGCTGGGCGAGGCCGAGGCGCATGATCGTATCGGGCAATTGGATTGCCCCTTGATACTGGTACTCGACGGTATCGAGGATCCGCGCAACTTCGGCGCCTGCCTGCGTTCTGCCGATGCCGCCGGGGCGGATCTGGTCGTGGTCGCGCGTAACCGGAATGTGGGCATGACCGCCGTCGTCAGCAAGGTTGCCGCCGGCGCTGCCGAAATGCAGCCGGTGGCCCGGGTCGGGAATCTGGCCCGTTTCATGGATTTCATGCGCGATGCGGGGGTCTGGCTGGTCGGGACGGACGGGGCGGCCGAAGCGACGCTGTTCGGCACCGATCTGCGCCTGCCGGTAGGCCTGGTGCTGGGCGCCGAGGGTCGCGGGTTGCGGCGTTTGACCCGGGAGCGATGCGATACGCTGGTCAGTTTGCCGATGCTCGGCGCCGTCGAGAGTCTGAATGTTTCGGTTGCGGCGGGAATTTGCCTGTATGAGGCTGTTCGTCAGCGGAGTGGGAGTGGCTGAGTGCGGGTCGGGATGGTTTTGGCTGTGGTTCTTCTTTAACGCTTTCCCGGACCGTTTTTTTCAGCCGATAACCCTTCGGAAACGCGCCTGAATTCACTCAGTGAGTTTTGAATACTAGTACGGGGCGCTGACTGTTTCCGAAGGGTTATCGGCTGAAAAAAACGGGACAGTTCCGTGGTACCAAGCCGAATCGTCACTTTCGTGTCTCCAGGTTACCCGGTCGCTGTGTACTCAATACGTTCCGCCTTGGTACCACGGGCATGTCGAAGGACTTTTCCGTCATTTTTTCCTCGGAAACAGTCAGCGCCCCGTGCTCATACACGGAGAGGACCCGGTTAATTCAGGCGCGTTTCCGAGGGATAAATGTCGGAAAAGTCCGCTCACGGGAAAGCGTCAAAACGAAAAGACACCGAACAACAGCCAAAACCACCCCGGCCCGCCCCCATTTCTATTTTTCTTGCCCGCAACCCCCGGGTCCGGTAGGATTCGCGGTCCCGCACAAGCGGGCCTCCTTGCCGCACCACTGAAGTGGGCGGCTATTATCCACAGGGAGCAACAATGCGACATTACGAAATAGTATTTCTGGTCTACCCGGATCAGAGCGAGCAAGTGGCCGCGATGGTCGATCGTTATAGCGATATGGTCAAATCCAGCGGCGGAACGGTCCACCGTCTTGAAGACTGGGGCCGTCGGCAGCTCGCTCACTCCATTGCCAAGCTGCACAAGGCACATTACGTGCTGATGAATGTCGAGTGCCCGCAATCAGCGCTCGAAGATATTCTCGGCGCATTCAAGTTCAGCGACGCTGTTTTACGTCACTTGGTGATCAGGCGCGACAAAGCCATTACCGAACCTTCTCCGCTGGTCAAGACCGAAGAGCAGAAATCCGAAGAGCCGAAGACCGACAGCACGAAATCCGCGGCGGCAGGCCCGGAAAGTGCGCCGGCCGCTCCCCCGGTGACCGGCGAAGCCGCCGAGGCGCCGGCCGGGGCCGGGGACAATGAGCCCCCGGCCGATCCTGAACCGGATGCAGAAGAAACAGCCGTAAAAACGGACGCTGACAGTTAACGAGGTCACAGGTCATGAGCAGATATTTCAGACGACGCAAATTTTGCCGCTTTACCGCGGACGGCGTCACGGAGATCGACTACAAGGATCTCGAGACGCTGCGTAATTACGTTACCGAAACCGGGAAGATCGTGCCGAGCCGGATTACGGGTACGAAAACGCACTACCAGCGGCAGCTGGCCACCGCCGTCAAGCGGGCGCGTTATCTTGCCCTGTTGCCATACACAGATAAGCACTGACAAGCGGTCGGGTTGCCGATCCGCTGGCCGGGATTGAGCCCATGCGTTCGGCATTCGGGTCATGGGTGGTTGACCGTCGGAGTGCACGGGTGGTACTCGTTGCGGCGATGTTGCCGCTGTTCGGAATCATCAGTGCGGCCATCGTAGTGTGTGTGGCGATGGTCAAAGGCTGGCGCGAGGGATTCATCGATTGCCTGATCGCGCTGGTTCTGGTGCTGGGCCTGGCGGCCGTGACCGGCGACGGTTTTCCCCAGGTTCTGTTCAGCTGCGTATCGACGTGGGGCATCGCCTTGCTGATGGGCGGGCTGACCGGCGTGTACGGGTCTCTGACCCTGGCAATACAAGTGCTTGTTGCACTGTGTTGTGTGGTAATTCTCGGTTTTGCCGTCATTGTCGATGACCCGATCGGATTTTGGGAGCCGATACTGCAGACCATAACCGGGCAGATGCAGCAATTCGGTATTGAATTGACCGACCCGAATGCGATTATGGGTCTTGCGCCGGTCATGAGCGGCCTGTTCGTCGCCGGCACGATTGCCAGCTCGATTGTCGCACTGTTGCTCGGCTGCTGGTGGGCCGGTGGCGCCAGGGGCGTTACTTTCAGGGAGCTGTTTACAGGTCTTCGCCTGGGCACTGTCATCGGCGTTATCGCTGCCCTGGCGGGGGTCGGATCGCTGCTGGGCGTGCAGCCGCTGGCCGGGAATCTGTTGCTCGTCGCCGGTGTCGGGTTCCTGTTTCAGGGGCTTGCGGTCGTGCACTGGCACGTCGCGAAGCGGAAGTTGCCGTGGTTTGTGCTGATCCCGGTTTATTTGCCGCTGTTTATGGGAGCGTCACTGCTGTTTATGGCGCTGTTTCTGTTTGCCGCGGCCGGTTTTATCGACAATTGGTACAGTCTGCGCCGGGCGCAAATAAATTAAATGAATGTGGTTTAATAATCAGTCGGTCGATGGAGAACGGCAACAATGGACATCATCCTGTTAGAAAAAGTGGAAAACCTGGGAAATATCGGCGATCGCGTCAACGTGCGGTCGGGTTACGGGCGTAATTTTCTGCTGCCCAAGGGCAAGGCCACGCTGGCGACGCCGGAAAATATCGCGATTTTCGAAGCGCGCCGCGCCGAACTGGAACGCAAGGAAGCCGAGGAGATGGCTTCGGCGCAGGCACGGGCCGATCGAATCAGGGGGCTGAAATTGCAGCTCACGGCCAACGCCGGCCCGGAAGGCCGATTGTTCGGTTCGCTCGGCACGATCGACATTGCCGAGGCCTGTGCGGCCGCCGGCATTGCAGTGGAACGCAGTGAAGTGCGCCTGCCGGACGGACCGATACGCTCACTGGGCGAGCACGAGATCGAAATTCATGTGCAATCCGATCTCAACGTGACGATTCGCGTCGACGTGATCTCGGACGGCGAGCCGCCGGTCGACCTGGGGGCAGAGGCGCCGGCCGAGCCGAAAGTTGCCGATGAAAATATCGCCGATGAAATGACACGGGACGAAACAGACCCCGAATAGAGGTTGACCGACCCGAATGGTGAGCACGATTCCAGATCAGGAGCAGTTCCTGGGCGAAACGGATCGGCTGAATCTGCCGCCCAACTCCATCCAGGCCGAGCAGGCCTTGCTGGGCGGGCTCATGCTGGACAAGAGCGCATGGGATCGTGTCGCCGACCGTGTCGATGAGAACGATTTCTATCGACCCGATCATCGGCTGATTTTCACCGCCATCCGGACCTTGTCGGAACGCAACGAACCGTGCGATGCGGTCACGTTGTCGGAGTATCTCGACGATCATGACGAGCTCGATAATGCCGGCGGACTCGGTTATCTGGGCAGCCTGGTCAAAGATACGCCGAGTGCGGCCAATGTGGCCGACTATGCACGGATTATCCACGACCGCGGGTTGTTAAGAGCCCTGATCCAGGCCGGTAACGAGATTGCGGCCAGCGCCTATCACACCGAAGGGCGGCAGATCAGCGAGCTGGTCGACGAGGCCGAGCGCAAGGTCTTTGAAATCGCCGAACAGGGTCAGCGGCGCGGCAGCGGCTTCGTACAGCTGCGCCAGGTACTCAGCAAGACCATCGACCAGATCGACGAACGCTACCAGAATCAGGAGGCCGTGACCGGGTTGTCCACCGGCTATAACGAGTTCGACGAGATGACGGCCGGCCTGCAGAAAGGCGATTTGATCATCGTGGCCGGACGTCCGTCGATGGGTAAGACCACCCTGGCGCTCAATATAGCCGAGAATGCCGCACTGAATCAGACGCAACGCCAGCCGACGGCGGTATTTAGCATGGAAATGTCGACCGAGCAACTCGCGTTGCGCATGATTTCTTCGCTCGGTCGCGTCAATCAGGCGAGTTTGCGCAATGGCCGTCTGCGCGACGAAGACTGGCCGCGCATCAATGGAGCGATCCAGCAAATGCAGGAAGCGCCGTTGTTCATCGATGACACGCCGGCCCTGTCGCCGACGGAGATCCGCGCACGTGCACGGCGCCTGAAACGGCAACACGGCCTGTCGCTGATTGTCGTCGACTACCTGCAGCTCATGCAGATCAGTGGCAACACCGAAAACCGGGCCACCGAGATCTCGGAAATTTCGCGTTCTCTCAAGGCGCTGGCGCGCGAACTGGAAGTGCCGATCATCGCCCTGTCACAGCTCAATCGCAGCGTGGAGCAGCGTACCGAAAAGAAACCGATCATGTCCGACCTGCGCGAGTCGGGCGCGATCGAACAGGACGCCGATCTGATCATTTTCATCTATCGCGAAGAGGTGTATGACAAGGATACGCCACGCAAGGGTATCGCCGATATCCACATCGCCAAGCAGCGTAATGGTCCCGTTGGAGAATTTCGCCTGACATTTCTCGGCCAGTACACCAAATTTGAAAACTACGTACCTGAAATCGAGGTCTTCTGATGGCCCCGGCCGCCGTCGCCAAAATCCGGTCGACGGCATTACAGCATAATCTGCAGCGTGTTCACGAACGGGCGCCGGGTTGCCCGGTGCTGGCCGTGGTCAAGGCCAATGCGTATGGTCATGGGCTGGTCGGCACGGCACGGGCGCTCGATATGGCCGATGCATTCGGTGTGGCGCGCTTTGCCGCTGCCCAAGCGTTGCGCCGCGCCGGAATCGACAAGGACATCGTCGTGCTCAGCGGCCTGCTCGATGCCGAATCGCTGGCGCTGGCGCGAGACATTGACCTGCAGGTCGTCGTTCACGACGAGGCGCAGGTCGCCACACTGGCAGGCGCCGGTGCCGGCCGTCGCGTGCGTGTCTGGCTCAAGATCGACAGTGGCATGGGACGACTGGGTATTGCAGCTGCGCAGGTTGCTCCGACCATCGAGCGTTTGCACGAGAGTCATGCCGTTGCACCGGACCTGTGCCTGATGACCCACCTGTCGTGTGCCGACGAAACCCGGCGTAACATCACGCAAGAGCAGTTGCGCCGGTTCGGCGAGACGATCGGTGCCTGGGACGGTGACATCAGCATGGCAAACTCGGCAGGCATCCTAGGCTGGCCCGCTGCCGTCGATCCGGGCCCGGTGGTGCGCTATTCCGGGCGCAACTGGGTGCGGCCCGGATTGATGCTGTATGGCGTTTCGCCGTTTAGCGACCGGTCGAGCCGTGACTGCGGTCTGGAACCGGCCATGTCATTCGAAGGGCGGATAATGGCCGTCCGATCGATTCGCCGGGGCGATACGGTCGGCTACGGCGCGTTGTGGCAGGCCCGGCGCGACAGCCGCATCGGCGTGGTCAATGTCGGTTACGCCGACGGCTATCCATGGCGCTTGTCGAATCGGGCCACGGTCCGCGTGGCCGCCCGGGCCGCACCGGTCGTCGGGCGCGTGTCAATGGATATGATCAGTGTCGACCTGACGGATGTTCCGCAGGCCGGGCCGGGCGATGCCGTCGTGCTCTGGGGGCAGGATCCGACGGTCGGGGAACTGGCCGGGTTGGCCGGAATGAGTCCTTACGAACTGCTGACCGGGGTCGGGACACGGGTCATTCGTCAAAACACATGACCCGACGCACTGCCAACAGCGGGCCGGTCAGTTCGCGAAGAACCCCATCTTGATGCCGATGATCTGGATCACGTCATTGTCGTTGAGCGTACAGGCCTGGTCTCCCAGCGGGTTGCCGTTGACGGTCGGCGGTTCCCGGCCTTGCTCATTTTCGACCTTGACGATGCTGTAGCCGTCCGCACGGCGCGTAATCGCGATAACCTGCGCGCCGGGTCGGCCCAGGGTCGTGACAGCCTTGTTCAGCACAACCTCCCGGCCGGCGAATGTGCCGTTCAGAACCTGGACCTTGGCCACCTGGACCGGTTTGGCATCAGTGTCCATCGACCGGGCCGCAACGGCTGCCGAGCCATTGCCTTCATTGACGCGCGCGGCGACGTCGGAGCTGTCAATGACCATGGTCCGGGCGAACTCATCGTCGTCTTCCTCTTCACTGGCCGTGTCGACATAGCGTAGCTGGTGCTTGCCGACCGTCACGACATCGCCATGCTGCAACGCATGCTTTTTAATCAGCTTGCCGTTCACATAGGTGCCGTTCGTGCTGTTCAGGTCTTCGAGGAACGAGTCATTGAGGATATTGATGATCAGCGAGTGATGGCCGCTGACCGTCGGATTGTCGATCCGGACATCGTTATCCGGGAGCCGGCCAATCGTATAGCGCTCTTTGCTCATGTTGTATTCAGCCATGTTCTGGCCGTTCATGCTCAATATTAGTCGTGCCATTGTATTTCGCGTCTATTGAAAGAAATGCCTGATCTTCGAAAAAACGCCGGTCTTTGCCGGAAATGGCTCCAGTACATGGGCCAGAATGACTGATATGTTGTCCTTGCCGCCCTGATCGTTGCTCAGCTGGATCAGTTGCTTACCTACCGTTTCAAGGTTAGCACTAAAAGTGCTGATAGTTAAGTGAATATCGTCATCTTCAACCATGTCCGGCAGGCCGTCGGAACAGAGCAGGAATACGTCATCGGGCTGGACATCGATTTCCTGGATTTCGACATCGACGACCGGTTCCACGCCCAGGGCCCGCGTGACGTAGTTGCGGTTCGTCGAGCGCTGCGCCTCCTCCTGCGAGTAGAAACCGCGATCGACAAGTTCCTGAAGCAGGGAGTGGTCCATCGTGATCTGTTCGAATTTGCCCTTTCTGAGCCGGTACAGCCGTGCGTCGCCGACGTGGGCGATCGACACACGATTGTCGAAGAACAGGCACGCGACGAAGGTCGTACCCATGCCTTCGCACTGTGACTGGCTCTTGGCAGTCTGGTGAATAATCTTGTTGGCCCGGGTGATCGCGTCGCGCAGGACGATTGTCTGGCGCATCATGCCGGTTTCCGGTTCCAGCGCGTTGCGTTCTTCGCGCTGGCAGGCTTCCGAGACGAGTTCCAGCACCGTTTTGACGGCAATGCTGCTGGCGACCTCACCGGCGTTATAGCCGCCCATTCCGTCGGCCAGAACGAGCAGACCGGTGTCCGTATTGGTGCCTATGGCATCTTCATTGTGGTCGCGGACTTTGCCGACATCGGTCAGTTCGACACAGGCGAATTTATTCGAAAGACTCATCGGGTGGGCATGGCTGTATTGCGTATTCAGGCGCCTAACGTACTACAACAGTCCCGTAACGCCAACGCCAGCGCCCGCCCGTTCTGGAACCGGTCCTCCGGTTTCTTGGCCAGCATCTTGTCCAGAATGACGTCAATTTCATCCGGCAGATCTTCGCGGATGCTGCTGACCGGTGTATGGCGGTCGTTCATGATCTTGTCCATGAGCTTGGGAATCGAGTCCGAACGAAACGGGGTCGCGCCGGTCAGCAGCTGGTACATCGTGATACCGAGCGAATACAGATCGGATGCGCCGGTCACGGCGCTGGCAGCCAGTTGTTCCGGCGACATGTATGACGGGGTGCCCAGAATGATGCCGGTCTTCGTGCGACTCGTGTCGGTCAGCCGTGCGATGCCGAAGTCGGTAATCTTCAGTTCGTCACTGGCTGCGTCATACATCAGGTTGGCCGGCTTGATATCGCGATGAACGACGCCCTGACCATGTGCATAATGCAGCGCTTCGGCGGCTCGCGCGACCAGTTCGATGACCCATTCGGGCGGCAACAGGCTATCAGGCTGGGTATAGTGGTTGAGAGCCTTGCCATTGAAGTATTCCATCGCGAGATAGGCGACGTTCCGGTCTTCGCCGGTATCGTAAATCGTAATGATATTTGGATGGTTCAGGCGTCCGGCCGATTCGGCCTCGCGAATGAACTGGATTTTGGCCGCTTCGAGATCGGCATCGCTGAATTCTTCGGCAAGCGCGATCGTCTTGATTGCAACCTTGCGGTTGATTTTCGGGTCGCGACCGAGATATACGGTTGCCATCGCACCGCGACCAAGCGTCTTTTCGATAATATAACGACCGAGTTTTCTTTCGTCCGATCCGGTTTCCAGCATTTTTTTCTCGGCCGGTTGCCCGCTGTCCGTGCCGGATCGAGCGGCATCGCTTTGTTTGCTTTTACGTGCCCCGGTGAGCTTCTTGAGTTTCTCGCGCACGTCGAGATATTGCGCATCGATCGAATCGATATGCGACAGCACTCTTTCCGCTTTCGCAAACTCACGTCGTTTACCGTGCGTCATTGCGATGTCGTACAGGCGTTTTTTCGTTTCTTCGGTCGGCGGTTGCTGGCGAAGTACGGAGAATGCGAGGTCCAGTTCGTCTTCGTCGAGCAACTTCGATACTGGCGCATCGACTGCCGCATCGGCCTGGCCGGTTTCGACGGCAGGTCGCCGCACGGAGATCAGCGTCTGAATCGAGGCAATACCCAGCACGGAGAACAGAGTCGCTGTTACCAGTTGCAGCCAGACACCATAGGTCATCAGGACAAAAGCCTCGACCGCCAGCAGGGTGGCAGCGAGTGCCAGCGTGACCACGACGGCGCGATTGATGCTCATGACCGGGGCGGAGAGCAGGATGACAACACCGATGATCAGCAGTATGGCCAGTTCGACCGAACCCAGCCAGTATGGCCGCGTTACGAAATCCATTTGCAGCAAGTTCGATAACGTTGTCGCGACGAGCAGCGGCATCGGCATCATGCCGCCGAACGGTGTACGAAATTCATCAGCATCCATCCCGGACAGATCGCCGACGAGGACAATATTATTTTCGAACAGACTCTTTGCATTCGGCACCGAGAGTGCATCGCGGACATCGATGGAACGAAACGCCTGCTGATTGTCATCACCGGTGTAGTAGCGGATCAGGTTGGTGAAGCCGGGGCCGGTATGAATGTCGCGGTCATTCATGCGCAGGTTATGGGTACCTGCTATCTGCAGACTCGCATTATTCTGATCGGCTTGCGCGACCGCCAGCGACAGCGAAGGAAAAATACGCTGCCCCGACCGGATGAGCAGGCTGTTGCGCCGCACGACGCCGTCCTCATCCGGCCGATATTCGGCATAGCCGGCATTCGCCACCCCGTTGCACAATACATCGGGCAACGTCAACGTGCCGTTGGCCTCCCGGACCCATGGGCTGGTAACGGCCGACGTGGCATCGGCAGGTTCGACGGTGAGGCGCCGGCATTCGTCTTTCGCGTCTTCGAATTCCTGCCGGGTCGGCCGGGCGATAATCGGCAGGACGATATTTTCGGCATGACGGATCGTGTCGGCGATTGCGGCGCGCTGATCATATTGCTTCTTGAATTCGGCCAGCTGTTTTTCGAGAATTTCTTCTTTCGTTCCGTCACTATCCTTGCGGACACGTTTCTCCAATTCGGCAAGTGCGGTCAGTTGTCCAATGTCCGGCAGCCGGGTATTGGCCGGGAGCGTTTCGAGCGGCACAATCAGGGCGGCGCCGGCGGCATTGAGCGCATCGACGATCGGTTTGAATTGCTTGATGTCCCAGAATTCACTGCCGTTCTCCCCGGTCGAGGTATCGACGAGTATGATGCGTTTGCTCGCCGTTGCCGGCTCCTGTTTCTGCAGAAAATCATAAAACGACGCTTCGAGGGCGGACATGCGGTCGCTGGCCACTACCATCAGGGTCACGAGGATCAGCAACAGCACGCCGGGCGCAGCCAGATTGCCACGCTGACGGGGTGTGGAATTCTGTAAAATCATGAGGTGAATGGTAGCGATAACATCAATCCGAAGGTGAGACCCAGGTTTCATTTTGGCAGCACTCGCCGGGTTTGCCGGCCCGTGCGGCGTCGCCGCATTGAGAGGAAGATCACACTTTGAGCAAATTGCAACGATCCTATGTCTGTACCGATTGCGGGTCGCCGACGGTCAAGTGGCAGGGGCAGTGCCCCGCCTGCGGCCAGTGGAACTCATTGCAGCCCGCCAAATCGTCGACCGGCAATGCCCGGGAACGGGGTCACTGGACGGGCAGCGTGAAAGTCGAGCGACTCGATTCGGTTGGCAGCGAAACGGCCGCACGCCGGATGACCGGGATGGCCGAACTCGATCGCGTTCTCGGCGGAGGACTGGTTGCCGGTTCGGTCACGCTGATCGGCGGCGATCCGGGCATTGGCAAGTCGACGCTGTTGCTGCAGGCCTGCGCCTCGTTTTCAACGGATGCAACGATGCTGTATGTCAGTGGCGAGGAGTCTTTGCAGCAAATTGCCCTGCGCGCGCGTCGTCTCGGCCTGGAGCCTTCCGGGATCACTGTTTATGCCGCAACGGATATTGATGACATCGTTGCACTGGCCGAACAGGAACGCCCGGCAGGGTTGATTATCGATTCGGTACAAACGATTTTTTCAACGGAATTGCCTTCGGCGCCCGGTTCGGTCAACCAGCTTCGGGACTGTACGGCACGCCTGGTGCGGCTGGCCAAGCGTACCGGTATTCCGGTGCTGCTTGTCGGTCATGTGACGAAAGAAGGCAATATCGCCGGGCCGCGCGTTCTGGAGCATATGGTCGATACCGTCCTGTATTTCGAGACGGAAGCCGGCAGTCGCTATCGTGTGTTGCGTACCGTCAAGAACCGCTTTGGCGCGGCTAACGAACTGGGCATTTTCGTCATGACCGAATCGGGCATGCGCGAGGTCAGAAACCCATCGGCCATTTTTCTGACGCCCCGGGACAAACCGGTGGTCGGCAGCGCGGTGACGGCCATTCACCAGGGCAGCCGGCCCTTGCTCGTCGAGGTGCAGGTATTGACGGACCGGTCGGGTGGCGGGCCGGCGCGCCGGGTTGCCGTCGGAATCGACCAGAATCGCCTCGCCATGCTGCTGGCGGCGTTGCACCGCTATGGCGGCGTGAGTGCGCACGATGAAGATGTGTTCGTAAATGTCGTCGGCGGCGTCAGGATCGGTGAAACGTCGGCGGATCTTGCGACACTGGTGGCCACCGCTTCCAGCCTGAATGATATGCCGGTGCCCAGAACGGTCGTCATTTTCGGTGAGGTGGGGCTAGCCGGCGAGATCAGGCCGGTTCCGTATGGCGAGGAGCGTCTGCGCGAGGCAGCCAAGCTGGGTTTCAGTCATGTGATTGCGCCGGCGGCCAATGTCCCGAAGAAACCGATTAACGGTTTGACATCGGTTGGTGTGACGGGGCTCGAGGCGGCGCTGGGTGCGTTGGCGAACCTTTAGCGGGGATTCGTGGTGTTTTTTTTGGCTCTTTCCCGCGGGAACGGCTGATTGTTTCAGAAGGGTCAACGGCAGAAAAAAACGGTCGGGGAAAACCCCGGCTCACTCCGGGCCGCCATTCCCGCAACAGGGACTGAACCCTTCTCCAGCCACGTTCAGTTGGCCGTTGTCGGCGGCGGGTTGATGCGTACGGACTGGACGATGTTGTCGCTGGTTTCCAGGATTTCAATCGGGTAATCGTTCAGCTTCAGGCCGGTACCCGGTGCCGGTATCGCTTCGAGCGTTTCCAGGATCAGGCCGTTCAGGGTTTTCGGGCCGTTGGTCGGCAGGTGCCACTTCATCATTCGATTCAGCGCGCGGATATTGGCGCTGCCCTTGACGATAAATCCGGATTTGCCGTCCTTGCGTACGTCGGCGTGGGTGGGTGCCGGTTCGCTGGTGAACTCGCCGACAATTTCTTCGAGAATATCTTCGAGCGTCACGATACCCTGAATGTCGCCATATTCATCGACGATGAAAGCCGTACGCTGGCGTGCTCGCTGAAACTGCACGAGTTGCTTGTTCAGTGGCGTGCCTTCCGGTACGAAATACGGATCCTCGACGAGGTTCATCAGCAACGGCTTGTTCAGTTGTTCGAGTCCGCTGCTTTGCACGAGCCGTTTCATGTGCAGGATACCGATGACATCGTCGATGCTGTCTCTGAAAACCGGCAAACGGGTGTAGGCGCTGTTGCGAATCGTGTCGAGGATTTCGTTCCAGTCGTCATTCAGATCAATGCCGACTATTTCATTGTGCGGTACCATGATGTCGTCGACCGTGATGTCCTGTAATTCGAGTATTCCGACCAGCATCTGGTGGCGCCGTCGCGGCAGCAGTGCGCCGGCCTCGGTGACGAGTGTGCGCAGTTCCTCGACGGTCAGGTGATCGTGGTCACCGTCATCGATGTTGACGCCGACCAGTCGCAGCAGGCCATTGGCTATCATGTTGATGAGCCAGACGAATGGTGAGAGCAGGCGGGCGAGCGGGTAATAAATAAAAGATGCCGGCAAGGCGATGCGCTCGGGATGCAGCGCAGCCAGGGTTTTGGGCGTTACTTCGGAGAAAATCAGTAATACGATGGTGAAGATGAAACCGCTGGCGGCAAGCCAGAACGGGCTGCCGAGGCGCAGGGCAATAATCGTCACCAGTTGAACGGCCAGGACGTTGACCAGGTTGTTACAAAGCAGGATCAGGCCGATCAGACGGTCAGGTCTTTGCAGCAGGGCTTCGGCGAGTTTCGCGCCACGGTGTCCCGACTTTGCCTTGTGGCGCAGACGGTACCGGTTCACTGTCATCAGGGCTGTTTCCGTGCCCGAGAAAAATGCCGAACAAAGCAGCAGCAAAAACAGGAATCCGTATAGGGCTCCCGGGGGTATGTCATCACCCACGAGGGTGAGTCTCCTTTGTCGCCAATGTTGTGACCGATGGTGTCTAACAGCGAGGCGGGCTGTCAAGTGAATAAAATCTCCTCCCGTTGCATATTCCGGTTCGAATCTGGACACGGCGGGGCCCGGAACGGGTAAAATGCGTTTCTTTCTTTACTACTGCGCAGTGACCGGGTAATAGAGGCTGACCCATGTTTGACAATCTGAGTTCCCGGCTCAAGACCGTTGCCGATAAGGTACGCGGCAAGGGCCGTCTGACTGACGACAACATCACCGATGCCGTTCGCGATGTTCGTCGCGCCCTGGTCGAGGCCGATGTCGCGCTGCCGGTCGTCAAGGATTTTATCGCTCGTGTTCGAAAGCGTGCGATCGGCTCGGAAATCACGCGCAGCCTGAAACCGGGGCAGGTATTCATCAAGATCCTGCACGATGAGCTTGCCGGGACGCTCGGTCATGCCGAAACCGATGGCGCCGGACTCAATTTGCGCCATCAACCGCCGGTCGTGATCCTGCTGGCCGGTCTGCAGGGCGTCGGCAAGACGACGACAGCGGCAAAGCTGGCGCTCCACCTCGAGCAACGGCATGCCAGAAAGGTCATGCTGGCCAGCATCGATACGCGCAGACCGGCTGCGATTCTGCAGCTCCAGCGGTTGGCAGAGCAGGCCGGCGCCGCATTCTGCCCGAGCGAGGCATCGGAGGTGCCGCTGGCAATCGCCGAACGCGCGGTGCTGGCGGCACGCCGCGGACTCTGCGATATATTGATTCTCGATTCGGCCGGACGTACGCGCCTTGACCAGGAATTGCTCGACGAGCTCGGGCAGATTCACGATCACATCACGCCGGCCGAAACGCTGTTCGTCGTCGACAGCATGGCCGGGCAGGATGCCGTCAATGTCGCGGCGGCGTTCGCCGCTGCACTGCCGCTGACCGGTGTGATCCTGACCAAGGCCGATGGCGATGCGCGCGGCGGCGCTGCGTTGTCGGTACGCACCGTGACCGGCAAGCCGATCCGCTTTCTGGGAACCGGCGAAGAGCTCGAGGGTCTGGAGCCCTTTCGCCCTGACCGGATGGCTTCGCGTATCCTGGGCATGGGGGATGTGCTGAGCCTCGTCGAGGAGGTCCAGCACAAGGTTGACCACGAAAAAGCCCGGACGCTGGCCAAAAAGGTCAAGAAGGGCCGGGGATTCGACCTGACTGACCTGCGTGATCAACTCAGCCAGATGGCCGGCATGGGCGGTGTCGAGAGTCTGCTCGAAAAGTTGCCGATTCCCGGCGGGGCCAATGCCGGTAAACTCGCCGAACAGATCGATTCACAGGCCATTGCCAGGCAGATTGCGATCATCAATTCGATGACGCCCGAGGAACGGCGTTTCCCCAAGGCCATCAAGGGTTCGCGAAAGCGGCGTATTGCCCTGGGTTCGGGGCAGGCGATCCAGGATGTCAACCGGTTGCTAAAGCAGCATACCCAGATGCAGAAGATGATGAGCAAGCTGGGCAAGGGCGGGAACCTCAAACGCATGATGCGGGGGTTGACGGGAATGTAAATGGACGCGACACGCCCAGGTCTGCGTCGCGGGGCTAACTCCCTGGTTCCACCTATGTGTCGGGTCTTTTTCGTCCGGCATACCCTTCGGAAACAGTCAGCCGTGCCACGGCGTTTCCGAAGGGTATGCCGGACGAAAAAGACCATCCCGGGAAAACCCCGGTATAAAACCCGAACTCGCCACCGCCAAGTGGCAGCGTTTCAGGGGACCGCAAGGCCGTCACCCCCATTTTTCCGTTTTACATTCCCGCAGAATCCAGTAAAATCACTCGATTGAGCCGATCCGTATTGGGGCTGCCCGATCCGCCGGCCTATTTTTTTGAGAGGAAAGAATCGAGTCATGGTCAGCATCCGATTGTCCCGGGGCGGCGCGAAGAAACGCCCTTTTTATCACATCGTCGTGACGGACCAGCGTAACCGGCGCGATGGCCGCTATATCGAGCGAGTCGGGTTTTTCAACCCGGTTGCACGTGGCGCCGAAGAAAAATTACGTGTCGATATCGATCGCGTCGATCACTGGATCGGGCATGGCGCCAGGCCGTCGGACCGGGTGTCGGCGTTAATCAAGAATTTCCGCAAGACGCTGCGGCGGCCGAAGCGGCCGCTGAGTAATGCCGCGTCAGGGTCTGCGCATTCGGTGTGGACGAAAAATTAGTCGTTGTCGGGCGCATTGCCGGGCTGTACGGCATAAAGGGTTGGGTCAAGGTGATTTCATACACCGAACCCCGCAACAACATTCTGGGTTACCGGCCGTGGTACCTGGAACGCGGGGGCAGCGTTGAGCAGGTGGATCCGGCGGCCGGTCGCTGTCAGGGCAAGGGCCTGATAACGCAGGTTGCCGGGATCGAAGATCGCGGTGAGGCCGCCGGGCTGATTGGTGCGAACATTCTCGTTAATCGGGATTTATTTGCACCGGCCGGGCGTAATGAATATTACTGGCGTGACCTGGTTGGATTGCGCGTCACGACGGCGGATGGTGGTGAACTCGGCGTGGTGGACAGTTTGCTGGAAACAGGGGCGAATGACGTTCTGGTCTTGCAGGGCGAACGACGTCGGCTGATTCCGTTTGTGGTGGACGACATCGTCAAATGCGTCGATCTCAAGGCCGGTACGATCATCGTTGATTGGGATCCGGACTTCTGACTGTACGATTGGACCTGTCTGGCAAGGAGCGATGAGAAGACATGGAATTTCGTGTCGTGACGCTCTTTCCTCAATTCGTCGCCGCGGCGACGGATTTCGGCGTCTGCGGGCGTGCGGTGCAGCGCGGGCTGATCGGTATCGATACGGTTGATCCGCGCAGCTTTGCCGGTGACACGCACCGGACCGTCGATGACCGTCCCTACGGCGGTGGGCCCGGGATGGTGCTGAAGGTCGGGCCGGTCCGTGCGGCCATCGGCGAAGCGAGGGCTACGCTGCCGGCGGGCAGTCCGGTCGTATTCCTGACGCCCCAGGGGCGCAGGTTCGACCAGGCGGTCGCGCGGCAGTTTGCGACATTGCCGGGCATCGCGCTCGTGGCAGGTCGATACGAAGGCTTCGACGAGCGATTGCTCGATTCGGAGGCGGATGATGAGGTTTCGCTCGGTGACTTTGTACTGAGCGGCGGAGAAATTGCAGCGGTGGCCGTCATCGATGCGGTGGCGCGGTTGCTGCCCGGGACACTCGGCGACGAAGCGTCTGCCGAGCAGGATTCGTTCATGGACGGTCTGCTGGACTGTCCGCATTACACGCGTCCCGAGGCGGTCGACGGCCGGGTTGTCCCGCGGGTATTGCTCGAGGGAAACCACGAGGCGATCCGGCTCTGGCGTCTGCAGCAGGCATTGGGCAGGACATATCTGCGGCGTCCGGATTTGCTGGACGGGCTGGAATTGAATGTCGAGGAGCAGCGGTTATTGCGCGAGTTTCTCGATGAACGGGATGCGGAACCGGGAGAAAACGGGTCCGTCCGACATTAGAATAGACTGAACTGGGCTCTTGAAAGCAAGGCGGAAAGAACAGATGAGCAACATGATCGAGAAATTTGAAGCCGCACAGATGAAAACCGGGATTCCGGATTTTGCGCCGGGCGATACCGTCGTCGTGCAGGTTCGTGTCAAGGAAGGCAGCCGTGAACGGCTGCAGGCCTATGAGGGTGTGGTGATAGCGAAACGTAACCGGGGCCTGAATTCGTCTTTCACGGTACGCAAAATTTCGCACGGTGAAGGCGTCGAGCGCGTGTTTCAGACCCACAGCCCGAGCATCGCCAGTATCCAGCGCAAACGCCGCGGCGACGTTCGTCGGGCGAAGCTCTATTATCTGCGCGAGCGCAGCGGCAAGTCGGCGCGCATCAAAGAGAAGATTGGCTGAAACCATCCTGTCGGGAGAAAATGGGTGTCAGACACCGGCGTCCTCGCCCGTGCTGCTGCGGTAACCTCACTGGCCCCGAATGAAGTGCCGCCGGATGTACTCGCGGCCAAAGCCGCACCCGACGGCATCCTGTCTGCGGGGTATCGGTGGCGTCGGGTCGTGGCCGCCCTGTGCCTCATTGTCGCAGCGACTCTTCCGGCCGGGTGCGGCATGATCATGGCTTCGGCCGGCGATCAGATGGCCGGCAATTTGTCCGCTGCCATCCTCGACCAGGATGATCCGGAACTGGTGCGCGAGGGCATGCCGGCCTTCATGCTGCTTCTCGACAGCATGGTTCGATCCTCGCCGGAAGACCCCGATGCGCTGGGTAGTGCAGCCCGGCTCTATGCAGTTTACGGCACGGCATTTGTCGACGACCCGGATCGTGCCCGTACCCTGACCTCACGGGCCCGTGACTACGGCCAGCGGGCACTTTGTGCGCAACAGCAGCGGGCCTGCAATCTGGATGCGCTGAGCTTCGATGATTTTTCGGCAGTCATCGGGCAACTCGAACGCCGCGATGCCGACGCTTTATATAGTTATTCGGCGGGTTATTTGTCTTATATCCGTGCGCACAGTGCGGATTTCGGCGCCCTGACCGGCTTGCCGAAAGTCGAGCTCGCTCTCGAACGCCTGCTGGCGGTAGGCGCGGCCGGCAACGCGGGCCAGGTAAATATGTATCTCGGCATCCTCAATACTTTGCGCCCGGCCGCACTTGGCGGGAAACCCGAGGTCGGCCGCGCGTATTTCGAGAAAGCCCTGGCCCTGACCGGAGGACGGGATCTGAGCGTCAAGGTCGAGTACGCGCGGGGTTACGCGCGTCTCGTGTATGAACGGGAATTACATGACCGGTTGTTGAACGAAGTACTTGCCGCCGAGGTCAAACAACCGGGATTGACGTTGACGAACCGGCTCGCCCAGCAGCAGGCAAAGGAATTGCTGGCTTCAGCCGACGATTATTTCTAGTTTGCCTGCGCTGTGAACATTGGAGGTTAATGCATGCGTCTTCTCTTGAGTCTGACTTCGAGCATTCTTTTCCTGGTGATGTCATTTGCGCCGATTGCGCCCGTGCATGCGACAACCTTCAAGCTGTCGACCTTTGCGCCCGAAGGCTCGCAGTGGATGACCGATCTCAGGGCCGCTGCGAAAGAGATCGAAAAAAAGACCGATGGACGGGTCAGACTCAAGCTGTATGGCGGCGGTGTCATGGGAAACGAGAAGAAGGTGCTGCGCAAGATCCGCATCGGCCAGCTTCAGGGCGGAGCCTTCACGGCGACCGGTCTGGCCGAGCGATACCGCGACATCGTTATCTATGGTTTGCCGATGCTGTTTCAAACCCAGGCGGAAGTCGATTACGTGCGTCAGCGCATGGACCCGATTCTGAAGCGGGGGCTCGACGATGCAGGTTTTGTCAGCTTCGGGTTTGCCGGCGGTGGTTTTGCCAAGCTCATGGGCGATAAACCGGTTACCGATCTGGATGATCTGCGCGGCCACAAGGTCTGGGTGCCGGAGGGAGACAACATCAGTTACCAGGCGATGGAAGCGATGCAGCTGTCGCCGGTCGTGCTGCCGCTTACCGACGTATTGACCGGGTTGCAGACCGGCCTTCTCGAATACATAGCGACACCGCCTGTCGGCGCCGTCATATTGCAATGGTATACGAAAGTCAAGTATGTGATGACGGTGCCTTTCGCCTACACCCTTGGCGTGCTGGTGATCGACAAACGCGCGTTTAAACGGATCAGCACGGCTGACCAGGCGATCGTGCGCGATGTCCTGACCGGGGTCTACGATGTCTTTGAGAAACGGAACCGTCAGGACAATCTCGATGCCGAAGAGGCCCTGCGCTCGAATGGCCTCGAGTTTGTCGATATCGATCCAAAACTGGTGCCGGCATGGCGCCGGACGGCAGCCCGATCCAATCAGAAGATGGCGGAGCAGGGCGCATTTTCGGTCAAGCTGCTCGACCAATTACACGGTTTTATCGCGGAATACCACAAAGCTGCGGATATGAATCAGGCTGCGTTAAACTCGGCCGAGTGACCACACCTGAAAACAAATCCGGTCTGCTCGACAAGGCCGAACGATTCGGCCGCTTCATGGAAACCGCATCGCTGGTTTTCGTCCTGTCGGCCATGATCATCCTGGCCGCTGCGCAGATCATCATGCGCAATCTTTTCGATACCGGGCTGTCATGGGGCGATGAGGCGTTGCGCTTGATGGTGCTGTGGGTCACGATGCTCGGCGCCGTTGCGGCAGCCCGGGATCGTCGGCATATCGTTGTCGATGTCTTGTCCCGAATGCTTCCGAAGAGTGCACAGACATGGTCTGCCTTCATCGTTGACGGCTTTTCTGCCGGCGTGACCGGCACGCTGGCCTGGTATGCAGCCGTTTTTGTCGGTGAATCGAAAGAATTCGGCGACCTGCTGCTGAATGACTTGCCGGCCTGGCCGTTTCAGGTGATTCTGCCGATTGCCTTTGCGCTGATCGCCTACCGGTTCGGCATCTGGAGCCTGCGACATTTGCGGGATATCGCTCGCGGGGCCGGTTGGCCATGATCTACGCCGCGCTTGCTTTGCTCGCTCTGCTGGGTGCGCCTCTGTTTGTCGTCATCGCGATGAGTGCAATGCTCGGGTATGCCCGTGGCGATATTTCACTGTCCGCGGTACCCATTGAAATTTTCGGTATTGCGGAAATGCCGATCCTGCTCGCGATCCCGTTGTTTACCTTCGCCGGATATCTGCTCAGCGAAAGCCATGCGCCGGCACGTCTCGTGCGCCTGACCAGTGCGCTACTCGGCTGGATGCCGGGCGGGCTGGCAGTGGTTTCGATTGCAGCGTGCGCGTTGTTTACTGCATTCACCGGCGCGTCAGGCGTGACGATCGTAGCACTGGGGGCCGTCTTGTATCCGGCCATGCGCCACGCCGGTTATACGGAAAAGTTCGGGCTCGGACTCGTGACATCGGCCGGCAGTCTCGGCCTGCTATTTGCTCCATCGTTGCCATTGATACTCTATGGCGTGGTCGCCGAAGTGCCGATCGACGATTTGTTTCTTGCCGGCATATTACCCGGTGTCGTGATGATGCTTTTTATGGGCGGGTATTCGCTGTGGGTCAACCGGGCCAATCGGACGCCGCTGAGTCAATTTTCCGTTGGTGAACTGGCCGCTGCGGTCAAAGCGACGGCATGGGAGATCCCGCTGCCTTTTATCGTGCTCGGCGGTATCTACAGCGGCTATTTCGCTGTTTCAGAAGCTGCCGCAGTCACGGCTGTCTACGTGTTGATCGTAGAAGTCATGGTCTTGCGCGACGTCAAGTGGCGCCAGTTACCGGAAATTATTCGTGAATCGATGGTCCTCGTCGGCGGCATTCTGCTGATACTCGGTGTGTCACTTGCATCGACAAATTACCTGATCGACGCGCAAGTCCCTGAAATGCTCGTGGGCATCGTCAGGCAACTGGTTGGCGGGCCGGTCAGTTTTCTGCTGCTGCTGTTTATTTTTTTGCTGATCCTGGGGGCAATACTCGATATTTTTTCGGCGCTCGTTCTGGTCGTACCGTTGATCCTGCCTATCGCACAGGTATATGACATTCACCCGGTACACTTGGGCATGGTATTCCTGGCTACCATGCAGCTGGGCTTTCTGACGCCGCCGGTCGGGTTGAACCTGTTCATCTCGAGCTATCGTTTCGAGCAATCAATTGTGAGAGTATATCTGGCGACGTTTCCCTTCCTGATGATGCTGCTGTTTGCGGTATTATTGATTACTTTCTGGCCCGGCCTGTCCCTGTTCATGCTCGGAGGCTAATCAGGATGAATTTGACGGTTGGAATCCGAATTCCGCTGGCCGTGGTAATGATCGCGTTACAATTTTGCGCTTGGTCGGCCTGGTCGGAAGGTCGTTCGAGTATTCATTTTGACTTGCCGAAAGGGTTTTCTGCCGCGGTGCTTGTCGACGGTGTGGCGCATGCGCGGGCTCTCGCGCTGGGAGTGCGCGGTACCCTGTTTGTCAGTGCCCTGCAGACCGGAAAAATCTACGCCGTTACCGGCGCTTTTACGCCGGCACCGCGAGTCAACACGCTGGCAGATGGCCTCGATATGCCAAACGGCATCGCTTTTCGTGACGGGGCGCTCTATGTTGCCGAAGCGCGCAGAATCATGCGTTTTCCAGATATCGAGAACCGGATCGGGGATCCCGGCAACCCGGAAATCATTGCCGACGACCTGCCCTACAAGGGCAGGTTACATGCATGGAAATACCTCGCCTTCGGCCCGGACGGCAAACTCTATGTAAGCATCGGTGCGCCGTGCAATATCTGTGAAGCGCCGGAGCAGTCGGTCATGTTGCGGATGAATGCGGACGGTTCGGAGCGCGAGGTTTTTGCGCGCGGCATTCGCAATTCCGTCGGTTTCGACTGGCATCCGCAGACCGGGGAGCTCTGGTTCACCGACAACGGGCGCGATTTGCTCGGCGACGATATTCCGCCGGATGAACTGAATCGGGCCGGTCGGGCCGGTCTCGATTTCGGCTTTCCGTATTGCCATGGCAAGGATATCGCCGATCCGGAGTTCGGTACAGCCGGTCGTTGCGCCGATGCGGTTGCGCCGGTGCAGCTGCTCGATCCGCATGCCGCTTCCCTGGGCATGCGGTTTTATACCGGTTCGATGTTCCCGTCAGGTTATCGCCAGCAGGTCTTTATCGCCGAACACGGTTCGTGGAATCGGAGCAAGTCGGCCGGCAAAACCGGCTATCGCATTTCGATTGTCAGGCTCAATGGGAACGAATCGGTCAGCTACGAACCGTTCATGACCGGTTTTCTGAATGGAGATCAGGTGTTCGGCCGCCCGGTCGACCTGCTGATCGCTCCCGACGGCGCGTTGCTGGTCAGCGATGACAAGCGCGGTGTGATATACCGGGTGGCCTATCATGCAGATAACTGACCGGGCGATGGTCGTCCGGTTACTCAACCACAGGTCCATATTCCAATGAGATTTTTACGTTTTGTCTGGCGATTCCTGAATAATCTCAGAAGGGTTTTCCAGATTCTCCTGATGCTGTTCATCCTGGGGCTTATATTTGCCGGCCTGGCCGAGACGGAATTCACCATCCCGCAATCCGCGGTACTCGTTGTCGACCCGAACGGCATGCTGGTGGATCAACTCGAGGGCGATCCGCTCGAACGCGCCATCGCCCAGGCCCAGGGTGCGGAGATTCCACAGACATTATTAACGGATGTCACCGATAGCCTGCATGCGGCGGCCGGCGACGATCGGATCAAGGCGGTCCTGCTGGATCTGGACGGGCTCACGGGCGGCGGGCTGGCAAAATTGCAGACCGTCGCCGCCGCACTCGATCAGGTGCGTGATGCCGGCAAGCCGATCATTGCCGTGGGCGACAGTTTTACCCAGGATCAATACTATCTTGCCGCCAAAGCAGACGAGATTTACCTGCATGAACTGGGTGTCGTGTTCATCGACGGTTATGGGTACTACCGCACTTACCTCAAGGGCATCCTCGATAAATTGAAAGTGGACCTGAATGTATTCCGGGTCGGCAAGTACAAGTCTTTCGTCGAGCCGTACATCCGCGATGACATGTCGCCGGCGGACCGCGAGGCGAGCAGGCGATGGCTCGATGTGCTGTGGTCCGGGTATAAAAACGATGTTGAAGCAGCCCGTCACCTGGAACCCCGGGCTCTGGACGATTATGCCAACGGGTTTATTGAAAATTTGCGTAAAACCGGCGGTAATACGGCGCAGATGGCACTCGATACGGGTCTTGTCGACAGCCTGGCCGGGCGCGAGAAAATCGAGAAACGCCTGATGGATCTTGCGGGCCCGAGTGTCGATGACGAGAGTACCTATAGCGGTATCGATTTTCGGACCTACCTGTCGCATGTTCGGAAGAACGCCATCGATCTGTCCGGGAAACCGGAAGTTGCCGTTATCGTTGCATCGGGGGAAATCATCGATGGCGAGGCGCCGCGCGGGACGGTCGGTGGCGATTCGCTGGCGGCATTAATCGACCAGGCTGCAAACGACGATCGGGTCAAGGCGCTGGTTCTTCGGGTCGACAGTCCCGGCGGCAGTATGTTTGCTTCGGAGGTTATTTTCGAGCGACTCAGGCAGCTGAAGTTAAAGGGCAAGCCGTTTGTTGTATCGATGAGTTCGGTTGCCGCATCCGGAGGCTACTATATCTCGATGCTCGCTGACCGGATCTTGGCAAGCGAAACGACGATTACCGGTTCGATCGGTGTCGGGGCCCTGATGCCTACATTTCAACGCAGTCTGGACACGATCGGTATTCACGTCGACGGGCTGGGAACGACCAGCTTATCGGGCCAGTTCCGGCCCGATCGCGAACTCGGCCCGCAGGCCCGGGAGTTCCTGCAGCTGAGTGTCGAAGAAGCCTATCGGGTATTCGTCAGCAAAGTTGCCGAGGCACGCGGCATGTCCTTCGAGCGTATGAACAATCTGGCACAGGGCCGCGTCTGGGCGGGCAGTGACGCACTGGATGTCGGGCTCATCGACGGCATCGGCGGTCTCGGGGATGCGATCCGATCGGCGGCAGAACTTGCCGGACTGGCCGAAGATACATACGACGTGCAGACCATCGAACCGGAATTGACTTTCGGCGAACAGATGGCCCTGCAGTTTTTCGGAGAAGTCGTGAGCTTGTTAAAAGTGAGCGGTATCAGCCTCGATTCCGGTTTGAGCCATTCGCTGGCCGGGCGCCTGATGACTCGCATGGAGCATGAACTCGGCCAGTTCGCTGCGCTGAATGATCCGCGTGGCATTTATTATCACTGTTTCTGTACTTTGCCCTGAACGGCGTCCGGTAAAATCAGAATAAAAAAAAGGCGGTCCGTCCGGACCGCCTTTTTGTCGGCAAAACAGGCGCCGTGGCGGCGCCTGCCAGGTACGTCAGACAGCTTTCAGGTTGCCCGCCGCTGTCTTGCCACGCTCTGAAACGATGTCGTAGCTGACGCGCTGGCCCTCGGTCAGCGTGCCCATGCCGGCGCTTTCCACTGCGCTGACATGTACGAAAACATCATTCCCGCCGCTTTCCGGCTCGATGAATCCAAATCCCTTTGCGGGGTTAAACCATTTAACAGTTCCAATAGCCATGTGTGGCCTCCATAACAGACAAAATGCCGTACGCAAATCGGGCACGGTAACGAACAACCTGATCGTGATGGGTGACTTGGATCGGATGCCCGAAAACCGGACGGGTAGCAGAAAGGCAGGCCAAAACGTAGATCGCAGGCCGATACTGCGAAATATTGCCGGCGAACGCAAGCCTGAGAGGGGTCGGACCAGCACAACTCTCTGTTATTAAAAGGATATGATTCCATATTTCCGCTATCAGCGGGCTAAATCGGGCAATTTTGGCAGCAAAAATACCGTTCAGAAGATTGCGAGCTCAACGCATAAATCCGGAGATGCCCGAGAGCAAAGCATGGGAAAAGTGGATACCGTCGGTGGCAGTCCCATTTTCAGGGGATAACCCGATAACCGCATCGTGAATGTGTGCAGGCAGGTCTTGTTCAGGCCCGAATTTGCTTCCCGGGATAATCGAAGGCGACGCATTTGCGCGGCGACACGGCGAGATCACTCCAGCTGTTGGTATCAACTTCCAGAATGACCACGCCGCAGGTAGGCACGTTATCAATCGTCAGGCCGCTCAACTGATTGGCCAGTGCCGTGATACCCGGGTTGTGCGCACAGATCACCATGTCGCTGAACGTATCTTCCTGCGCCTCGATGATTGTCAGGATGCTCGCCGGGTCTGCCAGGTACAGGGATTTTTCGGTTTGCAGGAATTCGATCGGGTAGCCGATCTCCCGGGCCAGCAACTTTGCCGTTTGCCGGGCGCGTTTAGCCGGGCTCGTCACGATCAGCGACGGGCGCAGGCCGTGAGCGACCAGTCTGCGGCCCATGACCGGCGCGTCGTGCTTGCCGCGCTGGTTCAGGGGCCGGTCTTGATCGGCCAGACCGGGTTGTCCCCAGCTGGACTTGGCATGTCGGAGCAGCGTCAGTCTTTTCATTGATGCTAATTGATTAAAGGAGATCGCACGCGCTTTTGGAGTAAATGGAGTTTAATTCAGACGATAATAATCCAGAAATCGCGGTTCGGTCCCGTTTGAGGGTCAGAGCAGGCCGGCCTCCAGTTGCGCGGCCTCGGTCATCATGCTCTGGTTCCACGGCGGGTCGAGGACCAGTTCGACGTCGACCTTGCCGACTGTCGGAATCATGCCGACTTTTTCGCGCACGTCCTGGACGAGGATCTCGCCCATGCCGCAGCCGGGGGCCGTCAGAGTCATTTCTATATAGACATAGCGCTTGCCGTCCGGAAGTTTTGAGATGCCGCACTCGTAGATCAGGCCCAGGTCGACGATATTGATCGGAATCTCCGGGTCATAAACGGTTTTCATCTGGTCCCAGACCAGTTGGCTGAATTCCTCATCCGAGGCATTGTCCGGCAGCTTCGGCGGCTTGAACGGTTCCTTGCCGAGCGCGTCGGCATCCAGGGCGCCGACCCGAAACAGATTGCCTTCAAAATAAATCGTATAGCAACCACCCATCGACTGGGTGATGTAGACGAGACTGTCAGTGTGCAGCGTGACCGGAAACCCGTCGGGTACGAGAACGACTTCGACGTCTCGTTTCAGGGTTACCGGTTCGCTATTCGGTCCAAACATTTCTAATTTTCCGTCGTAGTGGTCTGAGTTTTCTTCTGCAAGGCCGCTTCCAGCGTCTTCCAGGCCAGTGTGGCGCACTTGATCCGTGAAGGAAAAGCACGCACGCCTCCCAATGCCGCCATGTCGCCTTCGATTGGCGCTTCGGTGGAATCGGGAGCTTCAAATTGCCCCATAATCGTGTCAATTTCGCGTTGTACCTCATCGAGCGCGTGGTGCTTGACCGATTCGGTCATGATCGATGCCGAAGCCATCGAGATGGCGCACCCGGTGCCTTCGAATGCCAGATTCTCGATCCGGTCATCGGCAAGGCGCAGGTAGAGCGTCAGTTTGTCGCCGCACAGCGGATTGTGCCCGACAACGACACGGTCGGCAGATTCCAGTCGCCTGAAATTACGCGGGTGGCGGCTATGATCGAGCACGGTTTCACGATAAAGCGTCTGCAGGTCGTCAGTCCGGTTCATCAGCGAAACATCCGAATGGCCAGTTGCAGACCATCGATCAATTGATCGATGTCCTGTTTGCAGTTATAGAACGCCAGCGAGGCTCGCGCCGTACCGGCAATGCCGAAAAATTCCATGACCGGCATCGCACAGTGATGGCCGGTGCGAATCGCAATGCCCTGATGATCGAGTACCGTGCCCAGGTCGTGCGGATGAATCTCGTCGAGATTGAACGACAGGACGCCGGCCTTGTGCCCGGCCGTGCCGATGAGTTTTATTCCTTCGATCCCGCTGATTGCCCGGGTTGCGTAGTCGAGAAGATCGGCTTCATGTGCGCTGATCCTGTCCATGCCGATGTCGAGCACATAGTCTATCGCGGCGCCCAGACCGATGGCGCCGGCAATATTCGGCGTGCCGGCCTCGAACTTATACGGCAGCTCGTTGTAAGTCGTGCCTTCGAAACTGACTGTCAGGATCATGTCGCCACCACCCTGATACGGCGGCAGGCGCTCCAGCCATTCTTCCCGCGCATAGAACACCCCGATGCCGGTCGGCCCGAACATCTTGTGACCCGAGAAAGCGTAGAAATCGCAGCCCAGCGCCGCTACATCGACGGCCTGGTGCGGCACGGCCTGGGCGCCGTCGATCAGCACCGGTATCTGCCGTTCCCGGGCCGCGGCGATGATCTGCTCGACGGGGTTGATCGTTCCCAGTGCATTCGACACGTGAGCCATCGCAACGAGTCGTGTGCGCGGACCGAGCAGTGCAAAGTACGCCTCCATGAGGATCTCGCCGCGCTCATTGATCGGCACCACCTTGAGCGACGCACCGGTACGATCGCACAGCATTTGCCAGGGTACGATATTCGAATGATGTTCGAGGTGAGAAATTATGATTTCATCACCGGGTTCGAGGTTCCGGCCGAAACTGGACGCCAGCAGGTTAATCGCTTCGGTCGTCCCGCGCGTGAATACAATCTCGCGGGTCGAGGCCGCATTGATGAAGCGCCTGACCTTCTCGCGCGCCCCTTCGTATGCTTCGGTTGCGCGATGACTGAGCGTATGTACGCCGCGGTGAACGTTCGCATGGTCGCATTCATAGTAGTGGCTGACGGCATCGATCACACACTGCGGGCGCTGTGACGATGCGGCGCTGTCCAGAAAGGCAAGCCGGTGCCCGTTGATTTTCTGCTGCAGGACTGGAAAGTCGCGGCGCAGTCGATCGATATCGAGATCTGTCACCGGTTCGGTTTTCTGGTTTGTGATGGGCATGGTCAGGTTTCGTCCGGTAATTGGCTGCTCACGCGGTCGCAGAGATAGTCGGCCAGCGCCGGGATTTTCGATCGAACTCGATTGATAATCTCCCGGGCAAAAGCGTCAATGAGCATTGTTCTGGCGACGGTTTCGGGTATGCCGCGTGCGCGCAGATAGAACATCGAGTCCGGATTCAGCTGTCCGGTGGTCGAGCCGTGCGCGCACTTGACGTCGTCGGTGTATATTTCGAGTTCGGGCTTGGTGTCCACCTCCGCCTGTTCACTGAGCAGCAGGTTCCTGTTATTCATCCTGGCATCCGTTCCGTCGGCACCCGGATGGACGATGATCTTGCCGTTGAACACGCCACGTGCCGCATCGTTCAGGATACCGCGATAATTTTCCAGGCTTGTCGTGTGCGGCATCCGATGATCGATGCGCAGGTGATTGTCGACATGGCGATTTCCATTGGACATGAACAGCCCGTGCAGATTTATCCGGGCCTGTTCTCCATGCATGTCAACCTCGAGATCATTCCGGGCCAGCAGGCTGCCGAAATCGATGCTGACGCTGTCGAAACGACCATCTGCGGCTATCCGTACGATCTGGTTGGAGACATGCATTGATTGTGCGCTCTCATCCTGCAGGCGGATGAAGAACAGCCGCCCCTGTTCGGCACAGTCGATGCCGGTGACCGCATTGGTCAGACACTCGCCTGTGCTGACATGATGCTGGACGACGAGGGCTTCAGACCCGCGGCCGATGCTGATAGACAGACGAGGTTGTGTGGCGACGGGCTGTCCGTCGGAAGCGAATACAACGTGGATGGGCATGGCGGGCTTTTGCCCGTCGGCGACCTCAATGGAGAGGCCGTCAGTCAGAAAGGATGTATTCAGCGCGATCAGCGTGTTGCAATCGACGGGTTGACCCTGAAATAATTTTTCACCGGCGGACGAATCCGCTCTCGAAAAGGGAGTCAGTTCGATGCCCGAATCCGGTTCGGCCCCGCTCGACAGGTCGGCCCGGTATAATCCATTGACGAAAACAATGCGGCATGCATTTTCGATGGATGGCAGGTCTTCCAGCAGGCTGTCGATAGCATCGACGGTGTCGCCCGTCGGCCGATTCTGCAGGTAGTCGGCGCTGCGCTCGGCAAACCCGACCAGGTTGGTATATTTCCAGTCCTCGTCCCGGGTCCGCGGGAAGCCCTTCCTGCGCACCACGTCAAATGCCGTTTCACGCAACGGATTCAGCCACGCGGGAGAGCTTTCGTCCTGGCGAAGCCTGTCGAAGGCGCCTTCTATGGTTGTCAGCGCCATCGCCGAGCGTGCATCGCGGGTTTGCCGGTTCCCGGCCACTATCGGGCTTCCGCCGTTTCGAGCAGCCAATCGTAACCCCTGGCCTCGAGTTCGTGGGCCAGCATTTTATCTCCGGACCTGATGATCTGCCCGTCGGCGAGAACATGAACAAAATCCGGTTGTATGTAATCGAGCAACCGCTGGTAATGCGTTACGAGTAGGAATGAGCGGGCATTATCGCGCAGCGCATTGACCCCGGCGGCGACCACTTTCAGCGCGTCGATATCGAGACCGGAGTCTGTCTCATCGAGAATGGCGAGCTTCGGTTCGAGGACGGCCATCTGGAAGACTTCGTTGCGCTTCTTTTCGCCGCCCGAAAAGCCCTCATTGACGCCGCGGTTCAAAAAGCTCTGATCCATTTGCATCAACCGGGCCTTGTCCTTGATGATACGCAGGAATTTCACCGCATCGATCTCCGGTTCGCCGCGAAACTTTTGCCGCGCATTCAGCGCTGCCTTGAGCAGGTAAGTGTTATTTACGCCCGGAATTTCGACCGGGTATTGAAAGCCGAGGAATATGCCGTGCCAGGCGCGTTCTTCGGGATTCATGTTGAGGATGTCCTCACCCAGGAAGGTCACCGAGCCACTGGTGACTTCGTACCCGTCTCTTCCGGCCAGAACATGCGCGAGCGTACTTTTGCCCGAACCGTTCGGGCCCATGATGGCATGGACCTCGCCCGTGCCGACCGAGAGGCTCAGGCCCTTGAGTATTTCCGTGTTACCTGCATTGGCATGCAGGTTTTCAATGTTCAGCATTATTCATTTTCCCTGGTATTTTCTCCACTCGGCTTATCCTACGGCGCCTTCGAGACTGACGTTCAGCAGCGCCTGGGCCTCGACGGCGAATTCCATCGGTAATTCACGGAAGACATCCTTGCAGAAGCCGTTGACGATCATGTTGACCGCATCTTCTTCGCTGAGACCGCGTTGCCTGCAGTAAAAGAGCTGGTCGTCGGCGATTTTCGACGTTGTGGCCTCGTGCTCGACGATGGCCGTCGGGTTCCTGATTTCCATGTAGGGGAACGTATGCGCACCGGATTGCTTGCCCATCAGCAGTGAATCGCACTGCGTATGGTTGCGGGAATGGTTCGCGGTCGGAAAAATCTTGACAAGTCCGCGATAGGATTGCTGCGCACGGCCCGCCGAAATACCCTTGGAGACAATCGTGCTGCGGGTATTTGCGCCGATATGCACCATCTTCGTCCCGGTATCGGCCTGCTGCAGGTTGTTGGTAACGGCGACCGAGTAAAATTCACCGGTTGAATCTTCTCCGCGCAGAATGCAGCTCGGATATTTCCATGTAACCGCCGATCCCGCCTCTACCTGGGTCCACGACACTTTGGAGTTTGCACCACGGCAGTCGGCGCGCTTGGTGACAAAGTTATAAATACCGCCGTGGCCTTCCTCGTCGCCCGGGTACCAGTTCTGCACCGTCGAATACTTGATCTGTGCATCCTTGAGGGCAACGAGTTCGACTACGGCGGCATGAAGCTGATTTTCGTCACGCATCGGAGCCGTGCAGCCTTCCAGATAGCTGACGTGGCTGCCTTCATCCGCAATGATCAGGGTACGCTCGAACTGACCGGTATTGGCTTCATTGATCCGGAAATAAGTCGACAATTCCATCGGACAGCGAACGCCCCTGGGTATATAGACAAACGATCCGTCGGAAAAGACGGCCGAATTCAATGTGGCGAAAAAGTTATCGCGGTAGGGCACGACGCTGCCAAGGTACTTCTCGACCAGTTCAGGGTAGTCTTTGACGGCATCGGAGAACGGACAGAAGATCACCCCGGCATCCGCCAGTTTTTCCCGAAATGTCGTCGTTACCGAGACACTGTCGAAAACGGCATCGACGGCAACACCGGCCAGTGCCGCACGTTCGTGCAGCGGTATGCCGAGCTTGTCATAGGTTTCGAGGAGCTTGGGATCAACCTCGTCGAGGCTTCTGGGCCCGTCGTCGGCCCGTTTCGGTGCCGAGTAGTAGGAGATTTTCCGGTAGTCGATCGGATCGATATTCAGCTTTGCCCAGTTTGGTTCGCGCATCTTCAACCAGTACCGGTAAGCTTTCAGGCGCCAGTCCAGCATGAACCGGGGTTCGCCTTTCTTGCGCGAGATCAGGGTTATCACGTCCTCGTCGAGTCCGGGTGGAACCGTATCGCTCTCGATATCGGTCACGAAACCGTGACGATATTTTCTGTCGATGAAATCTTCTACTTCACTGTTTTTTGCGGACATTGCATCTTTCCGTGTTGCAGTCGGTGGTTAGTTGGGTGTTCGGCCCGCGTTATCCGGCGTTTTGTCCGTGCTGTTGGCCAGTTCGAGGGAGGGAAAACTGGCCGGCGGACACTCCAGGTCGGCCAGCGTGATGTCTGACAGGGCAACGCGAATCGCGCCGTTGATCTTTTGCCATGCCCCGCCGACCTGGCACAGTGGCTCAAGTTCGCATGCGCCGTCGTCCGTGCTGCATTCGGTGATGGCCACCGGACCTTCGAGCGCGTCGAGGATCTGCGCAGTCGTGATCAAACCGGGACGGCGGGCCAGCCGGTAGCCTCCATCGGTGCCCCTGACTGAATCGACGAGCCCGGTTTTGGCCAGCACCTTGAGCAGTTTTTGCGTGGTCGGCTGGGCCACATGCGTGCCGGAGGCGATTTCCGAGGCCGAGCACAAGCGATGTTCCTGACCCGCCAGGAAGACGAGGATCAGGGTGCCATAATCGGTCAGTCTGCTGATTCGGAACATTTCGAGGCCCGGAGGATGAATTAGGACTATTTTAGTCCAATATCGGCCGTGAGTGAAGAGCTGCAACGCTTGTTACAATGAACTAGTGGCTTGCAGAGGGGTCGGATTACACGTATATCAGTGTGTTTAATACTGACTTATGTTGATTGACGCCGGTCGGGCCGTTTGGCCCGGGATTGGCTGGGGAGTCGAAAAAATATGCTGAAACGGGTTTTGATCATTTTGATGCTCTGCGGCGCCTTTGCCGCCCCGTGGAGGGCGGTGGCGCATGAGATCCAGTTACCGCACCAGGTCATCGAGTCCGCCGCGCACTCGATGGCCGATAAAATGAGGGGGCGCAAGAACTATCTGAACGAGAACCGGAAGGAGTTATATGCGCTGATCAATGAGATTCTCGTGCCGCATTTCGATATGCGCTATGCCGGCTATCTCGTGCTTGGAAAATATTGGAAGACAGTATCGAGGGAACAGCGGTACAGATTTATCGACGTATTTTACGAGTTCCTGCTGCAGAGCTATGCCACCGGCGTGCTGAAGTTCAACGGCGATGCGATTACCGTGCATCCGGCGGAAGTTGCAGGGAATGGCAATCGCGCTGTCATCAAAACGGAAATGCACATGGATGACGGGGCTATGGTGCCGGTCAACTACAGCTTGCGCAAATCCGGCGACGAATGGCGCGTCTACGATGTGCGTATCGAGGGCGTATCGTATATCCAGAACTATCGTAATCAGTTCAATGCCGAGATAAGCGCAACTGGCATCAATGCAGTCATCAAACGGCTGCAGGGGGAACTGAAAAACGGCAAAGAGGCAGAGCCGCCGGAGTCCTGAGCTGCAGGTTGTCCGATTCCGCCGGTGCAGGATCGAGAATTCATGCCGGATGCGGTGGCAGTATTATTTGAATTCCTCATCCTCGTCTTCAAAATCGAACCTTTCTTCAGGAGGATTGCCGTCGTAGAGCAGGTATGTCCTGTTCTGCAGGTAAGCATCGCGCACGAATGCATACCGGTCGAATGCACGTTGAACCTCTTTGTCGATGCCGATCAGCATCGAGCGTCGGTGGATTAGCCAGAAGATATAAACTTGTGTTCGCGTGCTGCCGCTGAATACCCTGAACTGGGGATTGACATAGGCATCGGCCAGGCTGCCGACGCCCGAGCGAGCTGTTCGCGGACCGAAAAAAGGCACCATGAGGTAGGGTCCTTCCGGCACGCCCCAGACATCGATCGTTTGACCGAAGTCTTCATTGTGCTTGACCAGTCCGACATCGGTTGCGGGATCCATGAAACCGAATACGCCGATTGTCGAGTTGATGATGAGACGCGAAGTATCCAGTCCGGCCTGCTTGAATTTGCCCTGTAAGGCGGCGTTGAGAATATCGATCGGATATGTGATGTTGTCGAAGAAATTCGTGATACCGGTGCGCAGAACTGCCGGCGTGATGTGCTGGTAGCCTACGGCTATCGGTCGTGCAACATATTTGTCGGCAACTTCGTTAAACCGGTAGATTTTCCGGTTGACCGGCTCGAATGGGTCCATCGTGCTGCCTTGCTCGAGCGTCTGTCTGGAGGCGCATGCCGAAAGAATGGCCAGGCACATAACGAGACTCGCCAGTCGCATCAGTTTTTTTATCGCTGCCGGATCAATCATGGTCATTGTTCAGTGCGTTTCTTGCGATCCTGTTTTTGTCGTTGCGCAATGTACCCCTGGACTTGGGCAAGGCGCGAGCGGAAGCGTGCTTTTTGCACAGGGTCGAGTCCCGGCAAGCCGAGCGCCAGCACGAGCTGATCCGACGCCATGGTCAGCTCGCCGTTGAGCAGATGGTATTCGGACATGTAGTAGTGGGCATCGGCCGTGTCGCCGGCAGCGCTGGCTGCCAGTGCGATCTGGCGGACCTGTTAGGGCGTCGGCGGAACCTGATTGTACAGATCCAGCAGGATGCGATGCGCTTCCTTATTCTGGTTGTTATGCATCAGGGCCTCGGCATAACGGATGGTAAGCGGCACATTGCGCGGGAATAATTTGCTGGCTTCCTTCAGCGTCGCAAGGGCGCCTTTATTGTCGCCGGTAGCGGCCTGTGCGGCCGCATATCCCGTATAAAAATGAATGGTTCCTTCATGGGTTGACAACAGTTCCGAAAATTTCTTCTTCGCTTCCTCGAAGCGGCCCAGTTCGGAGAGCGACAGGGCGATGCCGTACTCGGCGCCTAACTGGTCGGTGTCGGTCAGGTTTTGCAGGTTGGCGCGAAAGTATGACAGCGCTTTTTCCGGTGTGGGACTGCTCATGAGCCGAATGCGGGCCCGGGTCAGGCTATAGCCGATTGAATCGTGAACCTCGCCAACGGCGTAATCGGCCGCTCGCGCACGGGTTTCGGCAATTCGATTCACGGTAACCGGGTGGGTCCGCAAAAATTCAGGTGCCTGGTAACCCAGCGTACCCGTTTTCCGGGCCAGCGTGGCAAAGAAATCAGGCATCCCGTAGGGGTCGAACCCGGAAGCTGCCAGCAGCCCCACACCGACCCGGTCTGCTTCATATTCATTTTCACGCGTGAAGTTGATTTGTCCCTGGGCCGCCATGCTCTGCGCACCGGCCACACCGCCGGCGATTACATTGCTGTCGCCGGTAACGGCGCCCAGTAAAATCGCACCCAGCATCGCGGCCATGGTCAGAATGCTGGTATGTTGATTGGCGTAGATCGCTCGCGAGATATGCCGTTGGGTGACATGAGAAATTTCATGTGCCAGCACGCCGGCCAGTTCGCTTTCGGTTTTGGTCGCCAGAATCAGGCCGCTGTGAACGCCGACGTAACCTCCGGGTAAAGCGAATGCATTAATGGTCGGTTCATTGACGACAAAAAAGTGGAACCTGAAATCCCCGTTCTGGGCGTTGGCGGCAAGACGCTGACCGAGATTTTGAATATATTCCTGTACCTCCGGGTCGGTCAGAATCTGTCCGGCGTCGCGCAGGCTGTTGAAAATAGAACGCCCGATGATCATTTCCTGGTCTTTTGTCAGGACCGTATCGGCCGGGCTGCCGATATCCGGGAGGGTATTCTCCACAGCCAGTGCCGGCCTGAATACCAGGCCCAGCAGAACGGCAATGATCGTGGCGCAGCGAAAGGTTACCAGAGACAATGTTTACAGATCCTTCAGGGCATCGAGGACCGCCTCGACATGCCCTTTGACTTTGATTTTGCGCCATTCGTTCCGCAGTTTTCCTTTTTCGTCGATCAGAAAGGTGCTGCGTTCGATGCCCATGACCTTGCGGCCATACATGTTTTTTTCCCTGATGACATCGTATGCCCGGCATGCCTGCTCGTCGGGGTCGGACAGCAAATCGAAAGGGAAGGTGAATTTCTTCCGGAAACGCTCGTGCGATGACACCGAATCGCGCGAGATGCCCAGCACAATGGCGTTGCGCCGCCTGAACTTCAGGTAATGGGCCTTGAAATCGCAGCCTTCCTGCGTGCAACCGGGCGTATTGTCCTTCGGGTAGAAATAAATGACGACGTTATTGCCGCGCAGGTCTTTCAGGGATAGTTCTTTACCGCCTGTTGCAGACAGTTTGAAATTCGGCGCAATGCGCCCGATCTGGATAGTAGTCAATGTTTCTGGTCCTTTTCCGGTGTTCAACGTGATCAGGGATTCGTTTAACGAGCAGCAGGCTCCATGATCGCATCAAGATTTTCATTGTCACAGAATTCGAGAAACTCTTCGCGCAGGGCTGAAAGCTGGACATCTGCAGGGATATTGACGGTCATCTGGATACTGAACATGGGCGCGCCGGTATGCGGGGCATTGTATTGACGAGTATTGAGTTCGGCAATTTCCAGATTACGGCTGGCAAAGAAATTCGACAACCCGAGCACGATGCCTTCGTGGTCGAGACTGACTGCATCGATGACATAGGGCGCGGCATCGACAACCGCACGCGGCGAACTGTCACGAATGGTGATCGTCACCTCGCCGCGATTCTGCAGCGCATCGAGTTTTTCGCGGATTTTTGCGACCGAATGCCAGTTGCCGGAGATAAGCATCAACATCGCGAACTCCGATCCCAGCGCGATCATCCGGCTTTCCTGGATGTTTCCGGCGGCATCAGTGACGATTTTGCTCAGATCGCGAATCAGGCCGGCCCGGTCGGGACCCATGACGGTGACGGCTAATTGCTTTTCCAGGTTTTTTTTCACGGGTGGGGTTTCCACGGGCTATTATCTCTCACCTCGGGTTCGTTGGCGGCACAAGGCGCAACTATACCGCTATCAGGGCGATGCAGCGATTCTTGCGCAATGGACGGGGCACCAGTACCATCGCCGCTCAGTTAGCCGATCTATGGTCATTTGGCCGGTCCCGTTCATGCTCAAAGGTAGTTGCGTTGCCCTGGTATCCCCGATGTCCGCCGATGGCCGGATCGATTACGAGTGTCTGGGGCGTCTGATCGACTGGCAGATCGAGCAGGGCTCGAATGCCCTGGTGATCGCAGGCACGACGGGCGAATCGGCAACCCTGCCGAAAGACGAGCATGTGGAACTGATTCGCCGATCGGTCGAATTCGCCGGCGGACGAACTCCGGTTATTGCCGGAACCGGCTCAAACTCGACCAGACAAACGATCAATCTGTCGCTGGAAGTCGCCGATGCCGGTATCGACGGTTACCTGTTGGTGACGCCTTATTATAATAAGCCGACCCAGGAAGGGCTTTTTCAGCATTTTCTGGCGATTGCCGAGCAAGTCGAAAAACCCATCATGCTGTACAACGTACCGGGCCGAACCGCTGTCGACATGCTGCCGGAAACGGTTGCGCGTCTTGCCGGGCACCCGCGAATCATGGGTGTCAAGGAGGCGACCGGTGATGTGAGCCGCGTGCCGCGGCTCCGCGCGGCTTGTGGCGACGAATTCGGCCTTTATAGCGGCGATGATGCGACAGCGCGGGAATTCATGTTGAGCGGCGGCGACGGTGTGGTCACGGTGACCGGGAACCCGGCACCGGCACAGATGGCCGGGATGGCGGCGGCGGCCATTGCCGGGGATGCCGACAAAGCGGCCCGGATCGATGCGGGGCTCGAGGCGCTGCATCGCGATTTGTTTGTCGAGTCGAATCCGATCCCCGTCAAATGGGCGATGGAAAAAATGGGGCTGATCCCGCCGGGCATCCGACTGCCGCTGACCCGTTTGTCCGAGGACAGGCAGCCGGTTGTCGAGGCGGCGCTGCAGACGGCCGGGTTGATCTGATTTGACGTTCGGAATCGTGTGGGACAGCGTGCGACGGTTTTGTCCGGGGGGGCTTGCCCTGGTCGTCATTTGCGGGCTGTCCGGCTGTTTTGCCAGTGGCGAGCCCTCGTGTGATAAGCGCCAGGAATACCAGGCCAGCAGCAGTATCGCACCCTTGCACGTGCCCGATGACATGAATCAGCCTGATCGATCATCGGCCCTGGTCATCCCGGAACTGTCACCGGACGCCAAGCAGCGCCAGAAGAACGATCCGTGCCTGGAAAGCCCGCCGGACTATTTCGGCCGTTGATCGGATCCCCTCATACATAACTCGATTGAATGACCGCAGAGGCTGGGTTAATCTGCAGCGCTGCCCGGGGGAGTGCGGGCACGGCAATGAATCGTACCGGAGAGATGGCCGAGTGGTCGAAGGCGCATGATTGGAATTCATGTATACGGTAACCCCGTATCGAGGGTTCGAATCCCTCTCTCTCCGCCATTAATTAGTAGGTCATTGTTCTGTATATTAATTATCCATATAAATAAGCACCCCACAATGAATCACTCCATAATTTAACCCACATATTTAAATCTGTTGCGAAATAGCCTTGCGCAACGTCATTTTTTCACTTTTGGTATTCATTGCCCGGTTTTTGCGGATAGTTTCCGCCATGGACTTAAATAGTTTTCTGGGAAAATCATGTAATACTCTGATTTGTATGGTTTCTATTTGACATAATTCGGTTCATGTAGATCTGTTACACGAAAATACGTAGAGTCGGGCTGTCTGCTCAACCGATGACGCAACTCGGGACAGGCGGTACAACAAATAAATAACTAAGGCGCCCGTCACAGGGTTTTGCAGTTCTTCGATAATTTAAGGGGTTATCTGGGATGAGTAGATTGCTCGTACTAAATGTTCGCGCCGCTTTTGTCGCTTCATTGCTGTTGTTCATGTTCTGTGCCAATGGGGTTTCTGCGGCAACCTTTGGTTTTGGCTGTATCACCAATAACCTGACTTCTGACTGCACGATTGCAGAGGCGGCTTTTACAGTGGATATCACTGACGGGGGGGCGGGTTTTGTGGATTTCACATTTACGAAATCGGGTACGGATGCCGCCAATTTGTCCGAAGTCTATTTCGACGATGGCAGTTTGCTGGGAATTTCTTCCATCGCCAGCAGCGCCGGCGTCGTATTCACCGGGGGCAGCGCAAGTCCACCCAATTTGCCGGGTGGCGACAGTATCAGTCCGCCTTTTGTTACCACTGCTGGTTTTCTGGCCGAAGCGAATAATCCGGCACCCAAGAAAGGCGTCAATGATAATACTGACTGGTTGACTATTACTTTCGCATTAATCAACGGTGCGACATTCGCGGACACGATAGCGGCCATGGGAACTCAACTCAGGGTTGGTATTCACGTCACTGCCTTTGATAGCGGTGGCTCGGAAAGCCTGATTGCGCCCGTGCCGGTGCCTGCTGCGGCCTGGTTGTTAGGTTCTGCGCTGGCCGCGCTGGGCTGGATCCGGCGAAAAAGAATCTGCTGAAGATCACGGCAGCAGAAGAGGGTCTCGATATAACCGGCGCTCAGCGCCGGTTATATCTTTAAGGGATAAGCCCGTCGCGTCTTAATCGTGCAACAATAGCGCTTGTCGCTTCATCAATAATTTCCATGCCCGATTCTTTGTCATGGGTTGTCGTTTCGATGCTGTACAGAAGACGGCCTTCTTTTGTTTCGTACAGATCGGTAATCAGCGAAACTGTATTTTTGACGACCAGGTAGGCGGGCTCCTCGTATTCATCGTAGTCGTAGCGAAAGAAATTAACCGGGTTTTCGCCTTTGCGGCGTGTTTTATGCCCGGTCCGCGCGTCGACTTCCTCGGTCGAAATTTTCTGATCGGCCAGTCGCGTCACGATGACGGCGGTTGCACCTGTTTGCTTAACCAGTGCGGTCACGGTCGCACGGTTCAGATCTCTGTCCGGCTGCATGGACTGGTGGCTGGCCCATACCGTGGTACCGGGTTTTTGCAGCCGGCCCAGCATCAGGTTTTCGAACCGTCTGCGCTGGTTGGAATCATCCGAGATGCCGACAACGAGAATTTTGTCATACGGGTGCGCCGGGCTTTGCCTGATTTCCTGCCAAGTGGATGAAACCGAGGTCGGTCGGGCGCAGGCACCAAGCGCAATGATTACAGCGATTACAGTTGCCCGGTGCGGGGCGTGCATGAAGTTCTGAAACATCTGCCGGATCGTTGATCGTTAAATCACGCAAGGTACCACGATCCGGCGAGCGAAAGAATGTCGGTGAATGAGCCGTCCCCGGTTTTTTTCAACTTAAGGCTTCCCGGAGCTTGCCGAATCGTCCGCCACCGCATACCCTTTCGTCTGGGTCCGCGCTGGTCCCCCCGCGGCGGTGACCCGCGAACCCCGTCAGGCCCGGAAGGGAGCAGCGGTAACGGTGAAGCCGGGCGCCGGGGTGTGGCTGGCGCGGATTCTTTCCTGTACTTTCTAGCGCCGGAATAAGATCGAATTCATGAGTTATCTCGTACTTGCCCGAAAGTGGCGGCCCAGGACTTTTAGCGAGGTCACCGGTCAGGTGCATATCGTGCAGGCGCTGGAAAATGCCCTGAATTCGGGACGGGTGCACCATGCATTCCTGTTTGCCGGCACCCGCGGCGTAGGCAAGACGACCATTGCGCGAATTCTGGCCAAGGCGCTCAATTGCGAGTCCGGTGTCAGTGCCGATCCTTGCGGCGAGTGCAGCGCCTGTATCGCAGTGGATGCGGGCCGTTTTGTCGACCTGATAGAGATCGATGCTGCCTCGCGCACCGGTGTCGACGATATGCGCGACTTGCTCGATAATGTTCAGTACAGGCCAACGGTCGGCCGCTTCAAGGTCTACCTGATCGACGAAGTACACATGCTGTCGCGACAGAGTTTTAACGCGTTGCTCAAAACGCTCGAAGAACCGCCGGAACACGTCAAGTTCCTGTTTGCGACGACCGACCCGCAGAAACTGCCGGTTACCGTGTTGTCACGCTGCCTGCAGTTCAATTTGAAACGCCTGACGACCAGCCAGATCGTCGGGCGCATGGAGAAGATTTGCGCCGCCGAACAACTCGAAGTGGAGGCTGCGGCGCTCAAGCGTCTGGGCCGGGCTGCGGCCGGCAGCATGCGTGACGGCCTGAGCCTGCTGGATCAGGCGCTGGCCTACGGTGCCGAGCGGCTTGCCGATTCTGATGTGGCCGAAATGCTCGGCAGCATGGATCGCCATCGAATCATCGCCTTGCTCGATTTGCTCGCGACCGGTCATGGCGCCGATCTGATTGCCGCGATCCGGGATCTTGACGAGCTGGTACCCGATTACGAAGTGGTACTCGATGAAATCGCGACGGCTCTGCAGCGCATAGCCGTGATTCAGGTTGCCGGAGTCGGTGCAGTCGAGGATGAAGACGAGCTGGATTCGCTCGTGCGCCTGGCCGAGGAGGTCGGGGCCGAACGTGTGCAGTTGCTCTACCAGATTGCCGTGACGAGTCGGCGAGACCTGGCGCTCGCGCCGGATTCGCGGATCGGTTTCGAAATGGCCCTGTTGCGCATGCTGGCCTTCCGTCCTGCAGGAAACGGGACGGGTTCGGTGGCCCGGTCGCCCGCGTCGCCGGCAGCCCGTCCGGTATCACCTCAAACCGGCAAGGCCGGCCGGCCGTCACGTCCGGTGGCTGGACCGGCATCGGTCCGACCGCCGCCGGGCAGCGAGCCTGCGGTCCGTCCGCCGCAGGATTCACTGCCGACTGCCGCACAGGCGCCATCTGCCATACCGGCATCGCACCCCGGCGCCGATCCCGAGCCGGTTTCGGTCGAACAGATGAACGATTGGCCCGATTTTATAGCGGGACTGTCGCTCGATGGTGCGGCCCGCCAATTGGCTGTCCACAGTGCGCTTGAGGCCTGTTCGCCCTTCGAGATCCGACTGTGCATCGAAAGGCGCAACGAACACTTGTTGACGGATAAGTTAAAAGGCCGGTTGTCGGCGGCGATTCAGCAGCATGTCGGCAGCGCGATAACCGTGCAGTTCCGCCTGACCGATCAGGCGCTCGAAACGGCGGCGGCTCGCACGGTCGATCACAGTGAACAGGCGATGCGCAGGGCGCACCAGGCGATCGAGAATGATCCCGACGTACAACAACTCGTGGATGTTCTGGATGCAAAAATTGTACCCAATTCGATACAGCCGGTCGACGGCGAATCTTCCGGCGAATCGGGTACCGGGAGTTGATGTTGGCGCACGACGGCTGATGTTCTAACGATATTTCCCAACGATAAAAGGCAGAACGCGATGAAACCCGACCTTGGTATGCTGCTGCAGCAGGCCCAGAAGATGCAGGAAAAAATGCAGCAGGCCCAGAAAGAGCTGGCCGAGCTCGAAGTACACGGCGAAGCCGGCGGCGGCATGGTGCAGGTGACGATGACCGGACAAAACGAGGTCCGCCGGGTTCACATCGATGATGCGCTGCTGGACGAGGACCGGGGGATGCTCGAGGACGTGATAGCGGCCGCGGTCAACGATACGCTGCGCAAAGTCAAAAAGACCGTGGAACAGAAATACGCCGGCATGGGTGCCGGCATGGGCCTGCCGGGCGGGCTTAAACTGCCGTTCTGAATAGACGCGCGCCACGATGCACTTCACACCACGGCTTCAGCAGTTGCTCTCGGCCTTGCGCTGCTTGCCGGGCGTAGGACCCAAGTCAGCCCAGCGCATGGCGTTTCATTTGCTCGACCGGGATCGTGACCGGGCTGATGAGCTGGCACAGGCGCTGCAGTCGGCACTTGCCGAAGTCGGTCATTGCCGGAGTTGCCGGATGTTTGCCGAACAGGCGCTGTGTCCGGTCTGTGCCGATAAAAAACGTGACATGAAAATCCTGTGTGTCGTCGAAACGCCGGCGGATGTCATCGCCGTCGACGAATCGGGTTCTTTTCGCGGGCGGTACTTCGTGCTGATGGGGCGGCTTTCACCGCTGGACGGTATTGGTCCGGAAGAACTGGGTCTGGATCTGCTCGACAAACGCCTTGCCGAAGAGGGCATTGACGAGTTGATACTGGCAACCAGCGCGACGGTCGAAGGCGAGGCGACGGCATCTTATATCGCGAGCCTCGCGGCCAAACGCGGCATTCGGGCCACACGTATCGCGCACGGTGTGCCGATGGGTGGCGAACTCGAGTATGTCGACAGCAGCACGTTGATGCTGGCAATCTCTGCGCGCACGAGCATCGGGTCCGATTGAGAAGCGGGTCCTGCTTCACCCGGAGACGGCGCGTAACAGTCTTTTGTAGGATTCATAGCGCCGCTGCGTAATAGCGCCGTTTTGTACGGCTATTTTGACGCCGCAGTCCGGCTCGCGCAGATGGCGGCAGTCGCTGAACCGGCATTGATCGGCAGCGGCCAGGATCTCCGGAAATCCTGCCTGTACCGACGCAGGATCCGGAATGGCCGGAACAAAATCCCTGACACCCGGCGTATCGATCAATCGGCCACCGCCCGGCAGGTCATGCATGACCGATGCAGTCGTCGTGTGCGTCCCTTCCTGCGTCGCTGCCGATATGACCCCGACCGAGCTATCGGCGTCGGGTACGAGCTGGTTGATCAGCGATGATTTACCGACCCCGGACTGGCCAACGAGGATGCCGATCCGGTCATGCAGGGCCTCGCGCAGGCGCTCGATACCCCGGTTTGTCAGTGCCGAAACCGGCAGGTACGCATAACCCGTCTTTCGATATTCTTCCAGCATGGCTTCATGATTGCGTTCATGCTCCGGCAGGTCGGACTTGTTGCTGGCCAGCAGCAGCCGGCAGCCCATCAATGCGCCGGCACACAGATAACGGTCAACGAGAAACCAGTCCGGCTCGGGCCTGGGGGCGCAGACGACGATTATCAGGTCCAGGTTAGCCGCCAGCACTTCGGTGCCGGGCCGGCCCGCCGGCAAACGTTCCAGGGCATTGGTTCGCGGCAAGATCCGGGTCACGATGGCCAGTTCGCCCTGATCGTCAGGCACCCAGTCGACCCGGTCGCCGCAGACGACCCGCAGCCGGCGACCCTGAACGAGGTAGGAAAACCGGTCTCCCGATCGCGTTTCGAGCTTGCCACGCCGGCCATACGCGGCGATGATCCGGCCTGTGTTCGTCGGCCGGCGGTCAGCCATCTTGACGCTGAAGCCGGTATTTCGTTAATCGTTTGGTAGACTTGGCGCGCAAGTGATTCACATCGGGAAGTTTTTATGGCTGCTCAGAACGGTCGGTTGATCTGGATCGATTTGGAGATGACAGGTCTGGATTGTCAGGCCGATTCTATCATCGAGATCGCAACGATCGTCACTGATGCCAATCTGGAGATTGTGGCCGAAGGGCCGGTCATTGCCATTCACCAGCCGGATGCCGTGATCGAAGCCATGGACGAGTGGAATACCCGCCAGCATACGCGCTCCGGGCTCGTCGAGCGGGTTCGCGCCAGTCGCGTGTCGGCGGCCGAGGCCGAGCAGGCAACACTGGCCTTTCTGGGCGGGCACCTCGCACCGAACAGTTCGCCGATGTGCGGGAACAGCATATGCCAGGATCGTCGCTTCATGGCCCGGGAAATGCCGGCGCTGGAGGCCTTTTTTCATTATCGGAATCTGGATGTCAGTACGCTGAAAATCCTTGCCGGGCTCTGGGCCCCGCGGGTGCTGGCGGGCCTGAGCAAGGAATCGGAGCACCTCGCACTGGCCGATATTCGTGATTCGATCGCAGAATTGCGACACTACCGGCAACACTTGCTGCGGATCGAATCGCCCTGAACCGGCTGGTCAACGCACTGGCGGCCCTCCATAATGACTGTTGTCGGAACCCGGCCGTGTTTTCTGTGTGCTAGAGTGCGTTGCCGAAATGATTGGGCGGATAGTATTGTCTGAATTCAGGGACAGGAAGTTGAGCAAAGTAAACCATTCGGTGGCGCAGTTGCGCCGATGGATAATCGGGGTGTCGTCGTGTATGGCCCTGGGTCTGTGGCTGATCGCAGCCCCGGCTTCGGCGCAGGACGAACCCGGCGAGAATCGCTGGGTCAGCGATTCCTTTGAGATTACGATGCGCAGCGGCAAGGGCAATCGGCAGGCGATCGTCCGGATGCTGCGCAGCGGGACGAAAATCGAGCTGCTCGAGACTGATCCGGAGGCCGGCTACAGCCGTGTCAGAACGGCCAGCGGAGCCGAAGGCTGGGTCCTGAATCGCTACCTGCTGAAAAGCCCGCCCGCCCGCGTCACGATGCCCCAGGTCGAGGCCCGGTTACGGGCCAGCGAAAGCAAGCGCAGGGAACTGGCGAAAGAACTCAAGAACGTTCAGCGTGAACGGGACCAGATAAAGCGTCAGCTCGGCAGCGTCGAAGCGTCGGGGCAGGGCCTGCAAAAGGAACTGGACGACGTGCGCCGGTTATCGGCGAACGTGATCCAGGTCGACAATCAGAATAAAAGTCTTCGCCAGTCGCTGGCTGAAACCCAGGCACAGGTCGAGAAGCTGCAGATAGAGAACAAACGCCTGGCCAGTCGCGCCAATCGCGAGTGGTTCATCATCGGCGCCCTGGTGGTCATGGCCGGCATGTTGATAGGCCTGATCCTGCCCCGGATCCGATGGCGCAGAAAATCTTCGTGGGGCGACTTGTAGCCGCTACTCGCCCTGTTCCCCGGCCAGAAACAGCCAGGTTTCGAGTACCGAATCCGGGTTCAGTGACAGGCTGTCGATACCCTGTTTGAGCAGCCAGCGGGCAAGATCGGGGTGATCCGACGGACCCTGCCCGCAGATTCCGATATATTTTCCCTGTTTTTTGCAGGCTTCGATCGCCATCTGCAGCAGCCGCAGCACGGCCGGATCGCGTTCATCGAACAGATCGGACATCAGCGCCGAATCCCGGTCGATGCCGAGCGTCAGTTGTGTCATATCGTTAGAGCCAATGGACATGCCGTCGAAGTGTTCCAGGTATTGATCGGCCAGCAGCGCATTGGTCGGCAGTTCGCACATCATGATCAGTTTCAGATCGTTTTCGCCGCGTTTCAGGCCGTGGCTCGCCAGCAGCTCGGTGACCGTGACGGCCTCGTCCAGGGTGCGCACGAACGGCACCATGACCTGAACGTTTGTCAGGCCCATCTCGTCGCGCACCCGCCTGAGCGCACGGCATTCCATCGCGAAACATTCGCTGAACGTATCGGCCCGGTAGCGTGATGCACCGCGAAAACCCAGCATCGGGTTTTCTTCCTGCGGTTCATATTGCTGGCCGCCGATCAGATTTGCGTATTCGTTCGATTTGAAATCCGACAGGCGTACGATGACCGGTAGCGGAGAGAATGCAGCGGCAATACTGCCGATGCCCTCGCTGAGCCTGCCGATAAAAAACTCGACCGGATTTTCATAGCCGGCCATCTGCTCGCGGATCATGTTCCTGAGATCGGGACGCAAGTCGTCGAATTCCAGCAGCGCCTTCGGGTGCACGCCGATCATCCGGTTGATGATGAATTCGAGGCGGGCAAGTCCGATACCGTGATTCGGAATATTGGCAAAGTCGAACGCACGGTCCGGGTTGCCGACATTCATCATGATTTTGACGGCCAGATCGGGCAGATTGTCCACTTCGATTCTCTGCCGGTCGTAATCCAGGTGGCCGGCATAGATAAATCCCTCGTCGCCCTCGGCGCACGAGACAGTGACGACTTCCCCGTCAGTGAGCGTTTCGGTCGCGTTCCCGCAACCGACAACGGCCGGTACGCCCAGTTCGCGGGCAATGATTGCGGCATGACAGGTTCGTCCGCCACGGTTCGTGACGATTGCCGCTGCACGTTTCATGACCGGCTCCCAGTCCGGATCAGTCATGTCCGCGACCAGTACGTCGCCTTCCTGAAAACGGTTCATCTCGTCGGGATTGTGGATGATCCGTACCGGCCCGCTGCCAATCAGTTGCCCGATGCTGCGCCCCTGCGCCAGGATGCGCGAGTGACTCTTGAGCGTATAGCGCTGAATGACCTGGCTGGTCTGGCTCTGTACGGTTTCCGGGCGTGCCTGCAGCAGATAGATTTGCCCGTCCTGACCGTCCTTGCCCCATTCGATATCCATGGGACGCTGATAATGATCCTCGACGATCAGCGCGTAACGGGCGAGTGTCTCGATCTCGGCATCCGTCAATGAAAACTGCGCCGAATCTTTCGGATCGACATCCACGGTCGTCACAGTCTCGCCCAGGTCGCCGCCATCGGCAAATGTCATTTTGACGGCTTTGCTGCCGAGATTCTTGCGCAGCACGGATCTCTTTCCCGCGCGAAGAGCCGGCTTGTAAACATAAAATTCGTCCGGGTTGACAGCGCCCTGAACGATGGTCTCTCCAAGGCCGTAAGAAGAGGTGATCAACACGACATCGCGAAAGCCCGATTCGGTGTCGAGCGTGAACATGACGCCGCTGCAGGCCATGTCGCTGCGAACCATCTGTTGTACGCCGACAGCCAGGGCGACATCGTCGTGAGAGTAGCCCTGGTGCACCCGGTAGGAGATCGCACGGTCGTTGTACAGCGAAGCGAATACATCGTGAATGGCATCGATGAGTTGTTCGATGCCGCGGATATTAAGGAATGTCTCCTGTTGGCCGGCGAAAGAGGCATCGGGCATGTCCTCGGCAGTGGCTGACGAGCGTACGGCAACCGTCAGTTCGCCGTCATGAGCAGATTCCATCTGCCGCCAGGCTTCGGTAATTTCGGCGGTGAGTTTCCCGGGCAGGGGGGTCGTGCGTATCCATCCGCGAATGGTCTTGCCCGTCGCGACGAGTTGTTCGATATCATCGACGTTCAGGGCGGAGAGCGCCGTGTTGATTCGTTCGTGGAGTGTTTTGTCTTCGCATTGTTGTTCGAGGAAATCCCGGTATGCCCTTGCCGTCGTCGAAAATCCGCCGGGCACCCTCACGCCCAGGTGAGTCAGGTTGCTGATCATCTCGCCCAGAGATGCATTTTTTCCGCCGACACGTTCGACGTCATTCATCCCAAGATGGCTCAATGGGGTTACATACTCTTCCAACGGGGGACTCCCTTGTTTTGTCAGCCGGGAACTGGAGAATCAGTGTCCCGACATGAATAAGATCAATGGATAAAAATCATGGTTCGTCGCACAGTGTTTTTTCTTTCAGACCAGACCGGCGTTACGGCGGAAACCCTTGGCCACAGCTTGTTGACCCAGTTCGACGAACATCAATTCGATCAAATAACTTTGCCATTTATCGATACGGTTGACAAGGCAGAAGCAGCCATCCGGCAGATCAATGCGGTGGCGGCCGAGCAGGCTGTGCGGCCTATTATATTCTCGACCCTGGTGCACGAAGACCTGCGCCGGCGTTTTTTGCAGGCATCCGGGTTGTTTCTCGACTTTTTCAATACTTTCCTCGGTCCGCTCGAGCAGGAATTGCAGACAAAGTCGTCACATACGGCCGGTCGGGCGCATGGAATGCAGGATTCAGGAACCTACGATCGCCGGATCGAGGCAACCAATTTCGCCTTAAATTATGACGACGGCAGCAAGATACAGGGCTATGAACGGGCCGATGTCGTGCTGATAGGAGTTTCACGTTCGGGAAAGACGCCGACGTGTCTCTATCTCGCGATGACGTATGGCGTATTTGCGGCCAATTATCCGCTTGCCGAGGATGAGCTCGAAACCGGGATTCTGCCTGAGGTTTTGCGGCCTTACAGGGACAAACTGTACGGCTTGACGATTGCACCGGATCGCCTGGTTCAGATCCGCAAGGAACGCCGCGCGGCTGGGCGGTATGCGAGTCCGCAGCAGGTCAGTTTCGAGTTGCGTGCCGCCGAAGCCCTGTTCAAGCGGTGGCAGATACCTTTTGTCGACACAACCAGTTTCTCGATCGAAGAGATATCGAGCACGATTCTGAGCAAGACGAACCTTGAACGCAGAGCCGGCCCCTAGCGGAATTTTTCAACAGCCTGTCTGAACAGAATTCTCCCGGGCATCGGCTGAAGGCGAGCTCTTGGCAGATAGTATGCATTTTTGTGAATGCGATCATTGCTGACGGCATCAAAAATGGCTGTGATATAGTCAAATCATGCTTGCAGACAGTTACATCGTTCCTCAGTGTGTGTTCGGTCCCGGAAGTTTCGGCGGACTGATGGCGCTGTACGAGAGTAACTATTTACGTCTGATGCATCTTCTCGGTTCGACGAAATTAAGTGATGCCCGGGTTTTCAATTCCTGTTCGGCTGACGACGAGAACCTGTTTCTGACCGTCGAGTCGGCGACGCGGTATACACAGGTTTTGCGGCTGACCTACAGGTTCGATGAACCGGATGGCTGTCTAGCCGATCCGGATCTGTGTGTCCGGGTGTATCTCGACGCTCGAATGACGGAGGTGGTCAGCTGGGCGAAGCATCATCGGCATCCGGTGCTGCGCGGCCTGCACAGCCGCCTTTCGCGGCCGGTCAGTCAGTGCTGGCGCAGGAATATGGTGCTGGGCAAGTGGCTGGAATTTTTGCTCGAAAAAGGCCATTCGTTCAAAGATTCGGAGATGGAACCCGGATCGTCGGGTTCCGGGACGGCTTTTTTCGGCGTGCCCGATACGGTCTGAAGCCCGCATTTTCACCGGGAATTGTAGATTGCATCAAGGTTTGCGACGCTAGATTACGTTAATTTCGCCATTATTCGACGCGGCCAGGCGTAAGGACCGGGGCCGTATTGCAGAGTCAGGCGAAAAATATGGTCGGCATGGTTTTACGTCGTCGCGAGCAGAAATCCGAGTCTGAAGACGATCGGCTGTTAAAGCTGTTTCGGAATCGTACCGAACTCAAGAAAGAATTCGCAAAACTGCGAGACGAAGGCCATCGGCTGCAGGAACAGTTGCAGCAGCAAGAAGGCCAGATGCTCCGTTCCCAGCAGCAGCTCGAGCAACTCGAAGGCATGCTGGCAAATCCGGTTCAGGCTGCCAACGCGTCCGTGTTTTACCAGTTGCGGGGCGTCTGGAGCCATTGTCGCCGCAAACTGATGAGACTTGCCGAAGAGCTGGCGGCGCATCAGCGTGACCGGGAGATACAGCTCGATCTGAATCAGTTCAATGCGATGAAAAAGGCGGCGCTGTCGGTTATCGAACGTCACGAACAGCAGGCTCGCAAACAATTCGAATCGACCGGCGAAAAATTGGAGCTGCTGCGACAACAATTGTCGAGGTCGCGTGGATTCTGGAATTATTTCAGACGACGAGCGATCGCTGCACAAATCGAAGTCGTCGGAGAGCAACACGAGGCCGAAGCGACTCATCTCGAGCAGTGTATCGAACAGAAGAAGCGCAAGGAGGCGGATCCGCCGCCGGTGTTCGAAAAGCTTTCCATAGAGGGCCGGAGAAAGATTGACCTGATCCTGATTGCGGTTGCCCAGGAGCTTTACCTGCATTTCAGCAATCGAAATGTCAGCACTCTGGCCAGGGAAGCATCGGTTCGCCAGGTCAGCGATGTGAATTACGGCGATATCGAAGCGTGCCGGGATATGAACATTCACATCGAAAAGTATTTGCGCAGATTGCCTTCGAACCAGGATCTGGTCGCCGCTGCACGCGACCGGATTGCCTATCTGGAGCATTGTGCGGGCTATCGCCTGGAAACGGACACGGTGCCGGTCGCCGGTTCCTTTGCCGAGATTCCACTGGCAGTCGGAACCGGGGGCGATATACGCGGGCAGCGCTCGGTCAGTGTCAATGTACTCGCGGATGAATACTGGGATATTTATTCCGTGCTATTGACCTGAATCCGGCGTGTTCAGCCTTGAGGCAAAAGCATTCTGGTTCTTCTCGAGCTGGATGAAATCGGCGACGATTTTGGTCGCCTGGTTCAGCAGGATATCGGGTTGTTCCTCGTCATCGATGTCGTCGAGGGAATCGACGGGCTCGAGTCCATCGGCGATGCGCCGCTGATTTATTCGGGCCAGACGCTGCTGTCGCAGGGTCTTACGTTCCTCAAGGCGTTTTTCCCGGTTCAGTGAAATTGACTTTTGTGCGCGGAGGTCTTCTATGGCCGCTATATCCGAGCGTAAATAATCGAGATCCGGGCTGTGCTGGCTACGCTGGGTGTAAGACTGGGTCAGGTAGGAGATCTCGTTGTCGAGGGGTTTCTCCGCCACATAGTTCGTTGGCCTGATTTTATCCCAGGGCAGGGCACGTTCGCGGCTGCTTTCACCGTTCTTTGCCGGATCGATGGCCGACGGGAGATCAATATCCGGTAGTACGCCCCGGTTTTGCGTGCTCCCGCCCGTGACCCGGTAATATTTTCCGATAGTGAGCGTCAATTGACCGAGACCCGGATCAGGAACGTGACGCGCATACTGATCGAGAATATAAAGATTCTGTACGGTACCTTTGCCGAATGTACGCTGGCCGATAACAACCCCCCGCTGGTAGTCCTGAATGGCAGCGGTAAAAATCTCGGAGGCCGATGCACTGAATCGATCGACCAGTACGACCAGGGGGCCGGTATATGGCTCATCCGGTTCCGGGTCATCGAGCACCTCGACCCTGCCGGTTGTGTCTTTTAGCTGGACGACCGGCCCGTCGGGGATGAACAGCCCCGTCAAGGCGGTCGCTTCGGACAGGTGACCACCGCCATTGCCGCGCAAATCGATAATCAGGCCGTCGATACCGCCGTCTTCCTTCAGTTCCCGGAGCAAACGTCTTACATCGCGTGTCGTACTGACGTAATCCTTGTCGCCTTTGCTGCGGGCCTCGTAGTCCTGATAAAAACTGGGAACGGTAATAACCCCGATGACATCCTGCTCACCGTTTTTGTCAATGGTAATTTTCTTGCTGCTGGCGGCCTGCTCCTCGAGTTTGATCTTGTCGCGCACCAGGGTAACGATACTTTGCTCTGCACCTGGCAGTGCGTCGGCCGGCAGTATCTGTAAACGTACGGTCGTTCCGCTCGGTCCGCGAATCAGCTGCACGACGTCATCCAGCGACCAGCCGACCACATCGACCATTTTTTCCGTTTTACCCTGGCCGACTGCCGTAATCCGGTCATTTGGCGACAGGCGCCCGTCGATGGCTGCCGGACCGCCCGGAATGATGTTCAGGACTGCAACGAGATCGTCCTCGAGTTGCAGGGATGCGCCGATACCCTGGTAGGACAGGCTCATCTGTATTTTATATTCTTCCGATTGGCGTGGAGACAGGTAACTCGAGTGCGGGTCCAGGGTTCTGGCGAAAGAATTCAGGAACGTCTCTACAACATCGTCGCTATCGAGCTTATTGATGCGTTTGAGTACCCGTGAATAGCGCTTTTTCAGGATTTCCTTCGTTTCATCCCAGTCCTTATCGGCCAGTGTCAGGCTCAGCGCATCGTTGGTCACCCGCTGGCGCCACAGTCGCTGCATTTCTTCGGGTGTGGACAGCCATGGCAGGTCTTTTCGGTCGAAGACATAGACTTCGTCGGTCGTGAAATCCAGCGGCTCGTCGAGCAACGTGATGGCGTAATCGAGGTTTTGTTGCGCACGCAGGCGGTAGAGGCGAAAAATGTCAAAGACCGGATTGAAGTTGCCGGATCGCAAAACGTCATCGAGAGATTCGCGATATCGCTGGAAATAAGTGAGATCCGAATCGCGGAAATAATGCTTGTTCGCATCCAGTGTCTTGATGTAATTGTCCAGAATGATCGGAGACAGTTCATCGTCGACGTGGATCTTCGAGTAATGGGCACGTTCGACAAAACGAGTCACCATTCTGGAGACTTGCCGGTGGCGCTGCGTGGATTCCAGGATCGCCGGTACGACCTCGGTTTGCGGGGCCGCCACAGGGGCGCTGGATGATGCCAGTGACGGATTGACCGACAATGTCAGCAACAGCAAGAGGAATACAGCCCATCGTGTGCTGCACGGTCGTCTGTGGGTCATGGTGATAGACTTGTCAATTAACATTCTTTACGCTTTCAATGTGAATACCGGTCGGATCCGATCCTGACAAGGCTAGAACGGCTGGTCGATTCAAGCAAGGCCCTGTGCCGCAAAACCGGGGCAAAATGACGGAGTCCGCAGATGAATCCTTTTACGGTGATCCTTGGCATCACCCTCGGCACCCTGGTTTCCATGGCTTTCAGTCTGGGTGGTGTGCTTCTCATATTCTGGATTATCCATGATCAAAGCAACCAGCTCGACGCTGAAATGCCGGAACTGGTACGCAGCGCAGCCATATTTTTCAGTCTGGCGGTGCTGGCTGCCGCCGGATTTTTCGGTACCGTGAAGAAAAAACCCTGGCGCCATGCCTGTCTTGCGTTGCTGTGGCTGGGGCTGATCGTGACCAGTTTCTATTACTGGCCGGACTGAACCGCAGGAACCCGGTACATGAAAATCCTGAGATTCTTTCTTGAATATATTTCTAATCAATTGATATAAAATAAAAAAAATTATAATTACTGTTACCTTGAACAGCGCCGGCTGCGAGGTGGTACGGCCGGGTTGCGCAGCGGGGTGGTCAGGGGGTTTCGGGGCCGGCTCCGGGCCGTTTGTAGCGGGAGATCCGCAAGCCGATCAGCCAGGTGGCCGCAATCAGCAGGGGCCCGAGTATCAGCATGAGGGCCAGTTGCTCGCCGTGCCATGCCGACCAATAAATCGTTTCCAGATAGCCTGCCAGGCCATGATCGCCTTCGTAAGGTCCGATCACGAAACGGCCGACCAGATAGGCCCCGGCAGGAATAAAGACCGCACCCGTTACCAGTAGCGCCAGGCTGTTCAACAAGCATTGTTTCCACGGTAGTGACATGGATCTCGCTCACGGTGTCGTGCTGGACGTCGCTATAGTAGTGAAAATCCGGTCGGAATAATAATGCGGCATGAAAAGTCAGACAGCGCCGCTTCCGATTAATTCCGTCGCGTGTTTTTGCGGCGAAATCGATGCCGCAAGGCAATAATGCCGAGGCCAAGGCGCAGTGCCAGCAAGCCGAATATGACAGCCCACGGCAGGAACCATGCCTGTCCGGGAAGAAACAGCGCCGCAGTCAGCGCCACGAGTCCGGCACAGATGTAAATGGCCGGCAAGGCTTCGTAAACGGGGCGCGGTAGCCAGACGTTTTTCAGCAACAGTCGCCGCAGTCGCGTGATGGACGTCTTTAGCCCGCTGAGCGGGAAAGTTCGAATGGTTCCGGGTTTGTGCATCGGGCCGCCTGTGGCGTACTGTCGACGATGGCCCGGGATTTGTCTGTGCGTCGCCTCACAGCTGGCCGGAAAGGGGGGCGATGCCTGTTTTCGTGCTTCCGTGAATTATGGTGAGTCGAATCCCGGTACATGCCGGTTATCAAGGGCTCTGAGCGGTATGCCGCCGGTCAGTTTTGTCGTCACGGTACGCAGATCGGCCAATCCGATTGCTTCGTTACGTCGCATCAGATGGCGGATCAGTTCGAAGATGTCGATCCGGCCCCCGGTTTTTGCCTGCAGCTCGTGGTCTACGGCATGAAAAATAGTCACGGCACGGGCGGTCACGGCGCCGGTGGCACAGACGGCCGACAGATCACCGACACGCTGTCCGCGGCGGGCGAACGTAGCGAGCGAGGCAAGGAAGCGGGGTTCGGAAATCGTACCGCTGCGGCGCAAAATTTCCAGGGTGACATACTCGGCAATCCCTTCGTCAATCCAGTCTTGTTCATCGAGGGTGGATACCGGCATCAGGACGTGGATCATCTCGTGCAGTAGCGTGCTGGTGGCATTTTCGCTGAGCAACGGCCGGTCCGCATGGATAAACAGCGAGTTGGGAGCGGATAATCCGCCGTGCCACATTGGTTCTCCGGCAGAAACAATGCTGATGCGGGCAGGAGGCGAGTCGATTTCTGCAACGAGCAGGGGCAAAGTCCAGCGCAGCAACGCGAGCATGCCGATGCGCTGAATACCGGCATCGTGCGGTCCGGCTACGGAAATCTTCATGCCGGCAATATTATCTCGGCGAACACCCAGCCTGCCGGCAATGAACCAGCCAACGGGCCGGTCAAAGATTCGGTTCGGGTTGTCGACCCGCAAGTGACCATTGGCTTTCCTGGCGAACGGCGCAACCAGCGTCCAGTCATCCGGCAGCCGGGCGGAGAGTTCGCTGACGGCGCGCGCACCGGCGCGCTGCCTGATGGTCGCCGGCGGAAAAACATTGTCGCCGCGGAATATGGCCCACTGGCCTGTCACCAGGGCGTCAAAACCGCCGCTGGCACGCTGGTGGTTGATTGACACGGCATAATTGATGCTGCCGCCTTGCGCGGGCGGTTTCCAGGTGACGAACTCACCGTCGCGGTGGATGGCTCCATCGCCGGAAAAGTCCGTATACCGTTCGGCAGGCGCCCTGAGACGGACTTCGTGCAGTAAATTCACGGCCTGTTTGACGGAGATGCGAGCGCGTGCAGAACCGTCCGCGGGCGTCAGGTCAACGGTAAAACTCAGCCGATAATGGCCGGTACCGGGCTTGCCCGCGGCAATGGCCGGGATCGTTGCGATCAGCAGGAGGAGCAGGTATGCACGCACCGGATGTTTGCTGCGAAAAGGAGTCCGCATGGGTTTTGCTGTTCCAGATCAAGTAAGGGCGGATAGGCTTTTTCTGCGGGGCCGCTTCAGCCGTGATGGCTCAGGTCAAGGGTGGCTGGAGCCGGCGCAGCCGGGGAGCCAATGACAGCGTAGAAAAGAGCGTTAGTCCAGCGTTTTTTCAGAGCGGGCCTTCGACGGCGATCAGCTGGCGCAGTTCGTTGGCCAGGCCTTTGCAGGCAGCGGCCCGGGTGCGGGCAATCATGGGAACCGGAATAATGACGGCCGGAATAACCGAAGTACCGTGAACCTTGGTGCTGACTTCGCCGGCTGATTTGCCGGCCCGGATATCCCAGATGGCCGCCTTGTACGAGGAATCGTCTTCCCACCAGGCCAGTCCGAAACACCCGCCGCCGGCCGGTGAAACCGCACAAGACAGGCTGCCCCCGCTGGCCGACTTCTCGGTGTCTCCGGTTACCCAGATAATATATCGGACGCCGCTGGCTTTGAGTCTCTCGGTCAGGCCGGGGCGTTCGAACAGGGCGGGCAGGGCTTCCGGGCCGCGCGGCATGGTGCGCGGTTCGAACCAGGGAAACATGGCATCGATGAATTCATCGTCCGGAAAGACGTTCAGGCCGCGATTGCCTTTTTGCACCGTCTTGCTGACACAGTCGACGAATTTATCTTCGGTTTCATTGCCGGAGTGATAACTGGCTTCGAGAATGACGATTCTTTCGTTGGTCAGGATGCCGGTTGCGGCATTTTTGGATTCTTCGACGCGCGTCGTCATGCAGCCGGTGAGTGAAATCAGCAGCATGGCTGCCGGGATCATGGTCTTTTGCATCATGGCTCGCTGTCCTCGTTGAGGAGCGCCTCCTTGATTTTAGGTTCTTTCGCAAAGCCGATCACGATACTGGCAGCGGCGTCCCGCATGGCCTTGATAACGGCCTCTTGCATCGCTGCACTCGTGCCGAAATTTTGCTCGTCGCTCTGCCCGTAAGCACTGACAGGCCAGCTGGTTATCAACGTACCCCCGGGCGTGTAGATATGCAAATTATAACGAATCCAGACCGCAAATTGCTCTGAATGGGACTGTCGGGGCAGGGAGAATTCGAATGCGTCGATGGCCGGTACGATAACGGCATCCAGGTCTGCAAAAGAGGGATCCGGCCCGCCGGGGCCTGTCACAGGCAACGTTATGTTAAATAAGGCCGAAAAAATGCCATCGAACAATTTCGTATTCGCATCACCCAGATCAAAGGTCCACTCCGCATCATTGGGGAGGTCTTCCGAATAGGTGTAATGGGAAAAGCCTTCCTCGTAATAGACGCCTACCTTGAGCGGCAACGGCTGAATGACCGGCTCCGGGAATTCGGTTTTGACGGTGATGGTTTTTGCGCAGGCGCCCAGCAGCAGTGCCGCCAGCACAACCGGGCATGTCAGAATCCGCACCGTTGCCATTTCACTCAAAATTATCACGCCGTTCGGCGAGGCCCACCGGGTCCGCATGGATTATGATCTCGCAACCGGGATAATGTTCCATCACTTCCGCTTCTACATCGTCGAGTATCTCGTGTCTTCGCCAGAGCTTGATGTCCGGCTCCATCTCCAGGTGAAACTGGACAATGTAATGGTTACCGCCGAAGCGGGTTTTCATGTCGTGGAAACCGCGGACATCGGGGTGGGCGCGCGCCAGTGCTTCGATGGCCTGCCTGTCTTTGAGCGGAATTTCGTGATCGAGCAGGATCTGCAGGGAACGGCTCACGATGCCGAGCGCACTGTTCAGAACGACCAGCGCGATGGCCATGCCGACCAGTGGATCGATGATTTCGATTTTTGTCCAGCTCGTCAGGACAATGGCAATGCCGACGCCGAGATTGATCAGGATATCCGACTGATAGTGCAGCGCATCGGCGCTGATCGCCACCGAGCCGGTTTTTTTTCCGACATAACGCTGCAGGCCGACGAGAAATACGGTGGCGGCTGTCGCGATAATAATAACCCCGAGCCCGATTTCCGGTTCGGTAATCTGCTGCGGCGTAAAGAACCGGCTGAGGGCCTCGTAGCATACGTAAAGGCCGGAAGCGGCAATGATCACTGCCTGGAACAGGGCGGCAAGACCTTCGGATTTTCCATGCCCGAAGCGGTGCTCGGCATCCGCCGGCGATAACGAATAACGGACGGCCCAGAACGTGATTGCCGACGCCAGTACGTCGAGGACGGAATCGGCCAGCGAACTCAATAATGAGACCGAGGCGGTTTCCTGCCAGCCCCAGGCTTTCAGGAAAACGAGTGCAAGTGCGACGCCGAGTGATGCGTAACTGGCCGTTTTGATCAGCAGCGTGCGTTTCCGGGCGCTCAACTCGTTGTGTTTTTCGTGGCTGATCACTGTATTGCTCTCGATAATTCTTCTGTGTGCGATGTATCGTGGTATCGCTCGACTACGGTGCAGTTGTCGTCAGATCAGTAATGGGGCGGTTTTTCATTGCCGGGATCCGTCATCGCCGGTATGCCCGGCTGTGTTTTGAATTGTTCGACAAGAAAGTTGCACGTTGCTTCTAGATGATCAAGTTTTTTTTGCTGCCGGTAGATTTCCTCACCCAGAGTCTGGATCGAGTGGTCCTGGTGGGCAATCCTTGACTCGAGTTCGATCAGGCGCTCCTTCTGGCTCATGAACTGGCCTCCGCTGGTAGTTTCAATAGACGATTTGGGCTATCTTGTCGCAATTCCAGTCGCCCCGATAGTCCGGACGACCCCGATTCGGGCAGATTACGGTCCGGATGATGGTTGCTTGTTGATGATGTCCGGCGTGAGTGAATATAAAAAAACATCTTGTTGGAGAAAATCATGAGCAGTAAACAATGGGACACGGCACCGGACATGCAGATCGACGAGTCCGGTACTTATACGGTCAACATCGAAACCAGTCGCGGCAACATCACGCTGGAGTTGTATCCGCAGCATGCCCCGCAGACCGTCAATAATTTTGTATTTCTGGCCGGCGAAGGGTTTTATGACGACGTTTCGTTTCATCGCGTCATACCCGATTTCATGATTCAGGGCGGCGATCCGACCGGTTCGGGCGCCGGTGGTCCCGGTTACCGGTTCGATTGCGAGACGGCCGGCAACCCGCTGATTCACGAGCGAGGCGTCATCTCGATGGCCAATGCCGGTCCGAATACCAACGGCAGCCAGTTTTTCATTACCCATGTGCCGTGTCCGCATCTTGACGGTCGGCACACGGTTTTCGGCAAGGTTACCGAGGGCCTGGATACCGTCGACGCCATCGAGCAGGGCGATACGATGGTCAAGGTGACCGTGACATCGTAATCGTTCCGCTGCCGGCGCACCGGACGGTGCGCTGCCCATCGAGAGTCGTTCGGCGTATGGGTTCGTTTATTGCTCCAGTGGCGGCAGCGGCTTGTTCTCCCTGGCATAGACGCTGAAGCTCGAGTCGTTCCTGGCGCCCCAGGTTTCCGGCGGCGGTGCGACGAAGTACTCCGGCAGCCGTTCTTCGGTGATTGCCCGCAGATCGGCCGGCAGCTGATCGACCGATTGCAGCTTCGTCATGAATGTCCTGTACAGCAGGCCGCCGTCCGCCTGGCCCTGGCGCATCCACGGCAGCCACGGGCCGATGCGGGTCCATGTGCCGGAATAATCGGCGCCGGTCAGGTCCGGGTTCTCGATGTCGGCCAGGTTCGTGACACGCTGGAACATTTCTCCGATTCGCACGATCTTGCCGGCCGATTCGCGCGGCCAGATTTCCGGCTGCAGTTCGTTCGGGAACGCGGTGTGTACTTCAAAGGTTGAAAACAGTTTGTCACCGAACGATTGCCAGCCCAGCGGCATCGGAATTTCCATTTTGTTCCCGTCAAAGTCCATTTCCATCGCGGTGCCGACCTTGTGACTGACGATCAGGTGTGCGTTGACCTGGCTGTTGTGAATGGGTTTGACATCGCAACGCTCATCCGTGTACGGATTTTTCCATCGGTCGATAAACCGGCCGGTTTTCAGGTCCGTGTAGAACGCACACTCGCGGTTGAAGACATGAAACGAGCCGTCGGGCTGTTGCTCGGTACGCATGACGCCGAACCCCTGCACACCGAACAGCGGTTTCAACGGACGGTCGCGTCGCGTGTCGCCGAAAATCGTGCCGCCGAACCAGCTCGGCGTTTCCTTCGACGGATCGAGGTCGGCGATCAGTTTGATGAAGGCGTGCAGGCTTTGCGCCGGATCGCCGAGATCGACGGGCTCCCGCTTCGGCGCGCCCGGCTGCGGACCGGTCTTTGGCGTACAGGCGCCGAGCATCATGCCGCCGGCGGCCAGTCCGCCGATACCGAGGATCGATCGCAGCGCCCCGCGACGGTCGCGGGTGTTGTTCATCCAGTTGCTGTTCATCACGGACCTCCACCGGGGCTTTTTGCCCGGATTAAAGCTGTATCATAAGGCGTTTAACAGGCTGTTGAAATTGTGCTACCCGGCTCTTTGGTTGATACTGGCTGCCGGAAGAGCCTGGTTTCGGCTGTATCCCGACGGAACAGAGGAGAATCCGGTGGCAACTGCCGCAGAGAATCCCGGTAACGCAAGAGAGTGGGGGCACTGGATCGGGGGTACGTTCGTGCCGTCCGAATCCGGGCAGTGTCTGGATGATCTGAACCCGGAAGACGATACCGTTTTTGCGCGGCTTGCTGCCGGTAAGGAATATCGATCAAATGTCAGCGGTTAAAATTATTACCGGTGCCTGTCTGTTCCTCGCGATCATCATTGCCGTGATCGGCTTCGCGGTGCTCGCAGATCTGACCCAGTTCGTCGTGGAAGTGCCCAGGCAGGTCACGATGTTTGTCCACGGTATTCGCATGGAGCTTTTCTGGACCGGCGTTCTGGCCATGGCCGTGGCGTATGTTCTGGGTCGGAAAAATCGCGTGTTCTCGAATCGTTTTCTGAATTGGAGCCTGGCGGCCTTTCTCGTGATGGCTTTGTCCGGTTATATCAACCCGCCCTACGTGATGTTCCCGACGCAGCAGAACGACGCCCGGTTCATCACCATCGAGCAACTGGGCAAGATTCCCTCAGTCGATATCGGCAACGACGACGAGGTGTTCGTGTGGATATCAACGGCGATGCGCGCGCATTTCCACTGGACTGGATGGCGCAACCCCACGTGGCCGGCGGCACGATCGGCGGTGAAGAGGTGGCTCTGACCTTTTGCAGTCTCAGCCACCTGGGCATTACCGTGACCCCGATGCTGGACGATCGCAAGCTCGATCTGAAGCTGATGACGCAGCTGCAGAACAACCTCGTGCTCTATGATGCACGAACGAACAAGCCCATCCAGCAGATCTGGGCCCGTTTCGAAGGCGAACGCGATCGCATGCGCGAATGGCCCACCCGGGTCATGACGTTCGGGACTTTCCGGATGCTCTACCCGACGGGCAAGGTCTTTTTCAACCCGGCTTACAACCCGTGGGACAAGCTGGTTCGCTGGATGGTCTATTCAGTGGTCGGATTGCAGCATACGATGGACAAACCGGTCTTTCCGACGATTCACCGGTTTGACACGCGGTTGCCGAACAAGACATACGTCTATGGCATTCGCGTCGGGGAGACCGAAACGGCGTTTACGCTGGATTATCTCAAGCGGCACGGTAATATCGTCAACACGAGAGTGGGGGGCAAGCCGCTGGTTCTGGTGAATTTTGCGAAGTATGGCTTTGTCGATGCATTCGAGCGCACGGTGAACGGTAAAGAGATTACCGTGACTCAAATCGATCCGTACGGAAAAACACCGCAAGGACAGTTGCAGCGGGCCGTCATGGCTTCCGAGGTATTCTGGTTCATCTGGAGTACGTTTTATCCGGATACGGGTTTGCAGCAGTAATATTGCTCCGGGTTCTGTTATTTCGCACCGACGCCATCTGTCTCAGGACCGTCGAATCGGGTATGCCACAGCTTCACCGGCCGGAATCGCACCATGAATCATTCACCCGGACCGGGGTTGGAGAAGGAAAATGAGTGAAACAGCAGCGCGGGAAAAGCCGGTCACCGAGGGTGCCGCAAGGATCGTCTATATTTTGTATCTCGTCGGGATTGTCATTGGCATTACCGGGTTGATCGGTGTGGTTATTGCCTATGTGAACAGAAGCGATGCGCCGGATTGGCTGGAGAGCCACTATCAATTCCAGATCAGAACATTCTGGATGGGCATCTTGTATATGCTGATAGGCACGATGCTGACTTTCATTCTGATCGGATATCTCGTTTACCTGTTTGTGGTCATATGGCTTATTGTCCGCTGTATCAAAGGTCTTAAATCACTCGATTTAAAAGAAGCCTATCCCGACCCAACCGGCTGGCTCTTTTGATGCACGAGCGTGCCCGCTCGCATGTTATGCATGACTGCGCAGTGAAACCCCGGGGCAGGCCGGCAGCCCATCGACGGGATGGCTGGCAAATACCGGGCACTGGCAGGTACGTGCGGGCTGGACGCGTCGAACCATGAGCTTTCGTTTCTGGAGACGAATCAGGATCGCCCCTGGCGTTACCCTGAACCTGAGCAAATCGGGCGGCTCTCTCTCGTTCGGACCGCGAGGTGCAAAGTTTACCGTCGGGTCGAGAGGCCGGCGCGCCACGATGGGCATTCCGGGAACCGGCCTGTTCTATACGACGCGACTGACGGACGGGAAGAAGAGCAAGAAATGCGCCGTCTCTCCGGCAACAACCCCGGCAGTCAACCGGAAAGACCGTTTGACGCCGGGTTTTTTCAGGCGGCTGGTCACGCCCGACGATGAGGAGGCGCTGGTGGACGGTTGCCGGGAATTGGCGCTTGGCGACGAGAACAAGGCCCTCGGATACCTGGAACAAGCCACACAACTTGCCGACGGTGCGTACCTTGCCGGCTTTCTTTCGCTAAAGCACGGGCAGCTGCAGAAAGCTGCCACCTGCCTGGCCACGGCTGCAGAGAAGCACAACCGCCTGGGTCACTACTTCGAGCGGTATGGCATCTCCGCCATCATGAGTCTGCCTGTCACCGGTGAGGTGTCCGCGCACGTCGGTCCGGATCTTCGGGGTGTGTTACTCGGCCTGGTGGAAGTCTATCAGGCGCAACAACGCCCGGCGGATGCAAGCGCCTGTCTGAAAAGACTGCAACAGCTGGAACCCGATGACGTGGTGGTGAAACTGTCCCTGGCAGAGCTGTTGCTGGAGGGCGCCTCCGGTGACCGCAACGTGTTGCGGAAAATCATTCGCCTGGCGCAGGGCGTGGAAAACGAGACGTTCGTGCATACCGCGCTGCTGTTCTATAAGGCCAGGGCCCTGCACGGACTCGGACTCCTGGATGCCGCCCGAGACACGTTAACCGTCGCCTTGCGCCGAAAGAAGGACCGGCCCGGGGATCTCCTCCGGGCGATCAGGTACGAACGGATCCAGGTCTACGAGGCGCTCGGTCAGCACCGCAGGGCACGCAGTGAACTCGAAAAACTGTATGCGGAGGCACCGGACTATGAAGATGTGGCTGACCGCCTGGGTTTATAGAAACCGGGCTGTCAGCATCCTTCATAAGAGAATCCCGGGATCAACGGTTGCCAGGAAAGATCCCGATATTAAACGCGACATTCAATGGCAGGAAAAAAGCCGTCCCGGGACGGCCTTGGATGTCGAAATGGTGGAGGCGGCGGGAATCGAACCCGCGTCCGCAAGCTCTCTGCCCCGGGGTCTACATGCTTATGCCGTCTTTAATCTCGCGGCCGGCCACCCGACGGACAGGGAAAACCGACAGCCAGTTCAGTGAGGTTTTAGCGCTCGGGCCCCGAACATGCCCTGACGCGATCTTGTGATGATGACCCCCGGGGCCGGACGCACAAGCACGAACCGGTCGGAGGGCTTCAGGCTGGTTTTTAGGCAGCTAAAGCGTAGTTGTCGTCGTTGGCAACTATATGGTTTGCAGCTGTATTTACGAGGTAATCTGCGCCTCGGCATGCACCCGGAGTTTCGCAACCCACGTCGAAGCCATGTCGCCCCCGATTCTGAGTGTCTACCCGTTAGTGTATGGCCGAATCCGGGAAGTTCAATGGCGTGGGCCGTGGTTTCGGCGCGAATCCTCATGATTCGGGCAAAAAGACCGGTGAACGGGGCCAAATCAGGCCTTTTTCATGATTCTCTCGCGCTGGCGTTGCCAGTCCCGTTCCTTGCTGTCGGCGCGCTTGTCATGCTGTTTTTTGCCCTTGGCCAGGCCCAGATCGAGCTTGACGCGCCCGCGTTGCCAGTACAGCGAGAGCGGCACCAGGGTATAGCCCTTGCGTTCGACCGCACCGATGAGCCGGTCGATTTCACGCCGGTTAAGCAACATTTTGCGCGTGCGCGTCGGGTCGGCGTGCACGTGCGTCGAGGCCGACGGCAGCGGGGAGAAGTGAGCGCCGAACAGGAAAACCTCGCCTTTATCGATGATCGCATAGCTTTCGGTCAGGTTGGCGCGGCCGGCCCGCAGGCTTTTGACTTCCCAGCCGGTCAGCGCCAGTCCGGCTTCCACGTTCTCCTCGATAAAGTAATCGTGGCGAGCCTTGCGGTTGACCGCAATCGTCCGCTCATTTTTCTGTTTGCTTTTTTTTCCGGCGGCCATGGCGGGGTGAGTCAACTGTTGTTTGCGTAAATCTTTTGCTTCAAACTCGGGAATTCTCGCATAGTGACAAAAATAATGGCGGAATCAGCGGCAAAAAATGAGCGGCGATCTTCATTGCATGGGCAATGGTCGTCGAAACTCGCGTTCATTCTGGCGGTAACCGGTTCGGCCGTCGGGCTGGGGAATATCTGGAAGTTTCCCTATATGGCCGGCGTCAACGGCGGCGGTGCGTTTGTCCTGGTCTATCTTGGCTGCGTGATCGCGATCGGACTGCCGATCATGATGTCGGAGATCATGATCGGTCGGCGCGGGCGCCGTAATCCGGTCGCGACAATGCAGATTCTCGGTGAGGAAGAAGCGGGGCAGCTGAAGTGGGGACTGGTCGGCATCATGGGCGTGGTGGCCGGTTTCCTGATTCTTTCTTTTTACAGTGTCATCGCCGGCTGGGCGCTCGCCTATGTGTTCAAGGCTGCGGCGAATGAGTTTGCAGGACAGAACGCCGCAGCGATTGGCGCGATGTTCGACGCCTTCGTGGCGAATCCGCTGGTCATCGGTTTCTGGCACTCGGTATTCATGGTCCTGACGGTTACGCTCGTCGCCCTGGGTGTCGAACGGGGTATCGAGAAGGCTGTCGAGGTCATGGTCCCGGCATTGCTTGTACTGTTGCTTGTGCTGCTCGCTTACGCGATCAATCTGGACACATTCGCGCAAGGTGTGTCATTCCTGTTTGAGCCTGACTTTTCCAAAGTCAGCGGCGATACCGTGCTGTCGGCGATGGGCCTGGCTTTTTTTACGCTCAGCATCGGCATGGGGGCCGTCATGGCGTACGGTGCTTATCTGCCGCAAGAAGCCTCGATCGTTCAGACCTCTCTCGCGGTCGTCGTGGCCGATACGGCCATTGCCCTGCTGGCCGGACTCGTTATTTTTCCGATTGTGTTCGCGCACGGGCTGGATCCGACCGAAGGCCCGGGACTGGTCTTTCAGACACTGCCGCTGGCATTCGGACACATGGTCGGTGGCAGCCTGCTGGGCACGTTGTTCTTTGTGCTGTTGAGTTTTGCGGCACTGACCTCTGCCATCAGCCTGATGGAACCTGCCGTGGCGTGGATGATCGAAAGGAACCACGTGTCACGTCAGACTGCGGCCGTCGTGGTGGGCTCGGTTATCTGGGCATTGGGAATTCTGACCGTCTTGTCGTTCAGCACCCTGGAAGACGTCACGCTCTTCGACAGGACAATTTTCGGGAATATAGATTATCTGGCGACCAATGTGCTGCTGCCGTTGGGGGGGCTGATGATCACGATCTTTGCCGGTTGGGTCATGTGCGGCAACTCCAGTTCCGACGAGCTGGACCCGGAAGCCGGGTATGTCTATCGGGCCTGGCGCCTGCTGGCTCGCTATGTGGCTCCCGTCGCGGTTTTGCTGGTGTTTCTGAACGCCATCGGCGTTTTTGAGAAAACGGGTTAACGGGTAATAGAACGATGCGCGAGGTTTATCGCAGTGCCATTACGCCTTATTCCGTCGAAGAGATGTTCGACCTGATCAGCGATATCGAGTCTTACAGTGAGTTTTTACCCTGGTGCAATGAGTCAAAAATTATTTCTTCTGGCGGCGAAGGCCCGGAAAAAGAAGTCGTCGCGACACTGGGTCTCGCCCAGGGTGCGCTGAAAGGGCATTTTACGACCCGCAATCGCAGCGTCCGTCCGTCGCATATCGCCCTCTCGCTGGTCGACGGGCCATTCAGCGAACTGGAAGGGGAGTGGAAAATTCAGCCACTCGGAGAAAGCGGCAGCAAGCTCGAGCTGAGCATCCGGTTCGGATTTTCCAATCCGCTGAAAGACATGTTGCTTGGCGCGGTTTTCGAGCAGACCTGTAACAGGCTCGTTGACGCGTTCGTCAGGCGTGCCGGGGAAATTCATGCCCGGGACCGGGCCCATTGAGATTGAGGTCGCCTGTGCCTGGCCCGACCGGCAGGTGATTCGATCGCTGTGCGTCCCGGCCGGAACGGTGGCGCGCGAGGCGTTACGCCTGTCGGGCCTGGCCGATGAATTCGATGGCATCGATGTCGATGCGGCTGTTCTGGGCATATTCGGCCGGGTTGTGCCGGGTTCGCATGTACTGCGTGCGGGTGAAAGGGTCGAGGTCTATCGTGCGCTGCGTCGCGATCCGCGCGAGGCCAGGCGCGAGCGCCTGTAGCGGCGGATTCAATGCGAATATCCCCGCTGGCCGGGGCCATGGACTCAGGTCGGACTGATGGGCACGTCGCGCCGGATTTCCCGAACGCGTTCGCCGTCGAACAATACGATGAGCCAGGATCGGTCTGTTGTTCCCTTGCGTCCCTGGCGAAAATAATAAATATAGTCCCACCGGTTTTGCTGAAAGGGATCGGCGACGGCCGGCGTCCCGAGCAGGAAGCGCACCTGGCTGCGTGTCATGCCCACCTTGACCGCCTCGATCTCGTTGTCTTTGAGTAAATTGCCTTGCTGAACGTCGACGCGATAGACGCATCCGGCTACCGGGGCCGTGAGCGTGGCCGCCATCAGCAGGAGCAGGGGCAGGACCTGTTTCGGAATATTTCGCATCAATTGATCGGTTTTTGGCGTGCGGGTCGTGATTGGGAGATAATCGGACCGGATAATAGCGTATTGTCTGGTGTTGTTCATGGGTTGGCGATATCGGGAAGGGGACTGCATTGGAAACACGGAATCTGAAAAAAGCCGGTTTGAAGGCCACGGCACCCCGCCGGAAGATCCTGCATCTGCTCGAGGCAAGCTCTGAACGACACCTCGGTGCCGAGGAGATTTACCGCCTGTTAAAAGAAGGCGGTGAGGAGATCGGCCTGGCGACCGTGTACCGGGTGCTGGCGCAATTCGAAAATGCCGGTCTCGTGACCCGGCATCATTTCGAGGGCAGTCATTCGGTTTTCGAGCTGGATGAGGGCACCCATCACGATCACATGGTCTGTCTTGAAACGGGCAAGGTGACCGAATTTGTCAGCAAGGATATCGAGAAACTGCAGCGGGCGATTGCAGAACAGCACGGCTACGAACTGGTCGAGCACCGTTTTGTGCTGTACGTGCGACCGAAGCGCTAACCGAGCATTTCTTCGGCGTGTGCGCGGGTGCGGTCCGTGATCTTCACGCCGCCGAGCATGCGCGCAATTTCTTCGATGCGTTCGGCCGGATTGAGCGGTTTTACCGTGGTTCGCGTGGACCGGCCGTCGGTTATCTTTGTCACGCGCAGATGGTTGCCGGCCTGGCTGGCAACCTGCGGCAGGTGAGTGACGCACAGAACCTGCCGTGAGCCCGACAGCTCGCGCAAGCGAGAACCGACGATCTCGGCCACGCCGCCGCCGACGCCCGAGTCGACTTCATCGAAGATCAGCGTGGGTACGGCGGTTTGTTGCATCGCCACGACCTGCAGCGCCAGGCTGATTCGCGACAATTCGCCGCCCGAAGCGATTCTGGCCATGGGGCCGGCGGCCTGACCGGGATTGATGGCGACCCGGAATTCGATTTGATCGCTGCCGGTCGGGCCGATCTTGTCGGCGGCCAGCATGTCGATATGCGCTTGGAAACGCCCGCCGGTCATGCCCAGTTCCTGCATATGGCTGGTAACCCGGTCGTCGAGCAGCCGTGCGGTCTCGTGGCGCGCCGCGGACAGATCTTTCGCTGCCGACCGCATGGCCTGTTCGGCTTCGCTGAGCTCTGCGGCCAGTGCGTCGAGTCGTTCGCCGCTGCCTTCGAGCGTGGTGAGTTCGGCGGTCAGTCGTGTGGCGAGAGCCGGTAATTCGCGGGTTTCGACGCGATGTTTGCGAGCCAGTTCGTGGATGTCGCCGAGTCGTTCTTCCAGTTGTTGCAAGCGGGCCGGGTCGTGCTCGACCTGTTCTCCATGCCGGCGCAGTGACTCGGCGGTTTCGGCGAGCAGGATTTCCGCTTCCGCAAGCATGTCGATCATCGGGTCCAGGCCATCGTCGAACGATGCGAGTTCGGCGAGTTCCCGGCGGGCCGCGCAAACGGCTGCATGGGCCGATCCGTCATCGGCCTCGTATAATCGCTCGACTGCGATGCCGAGCGCATCGGCAATGCGCCCTGCGTTCGATGTGCGTGCATGGTCGCGTTCCAGCGCAGCCAGGGTCTCGTCGGTCAGTTCCAGGGCGTTGAGTTCCGCCACCTGGTAGGTCAGCAGGTCGAGGCGGGCCGTGCGTTGCTGGCGGGCGGCATCCAGGGTGGTGAATTCGTCCTGCAGTGCCTGCCAACGGTCATAGGCTGCAGCCATGCGGTCGAGTCGTTTGCCGTGTTGGCCAAATTCGTCGAGTATCTGGCGCTGAATGCGCGGGTGGCGCAGCGACTGGTGGGCCTGCTGTCCGCAGATATCGACGAGTTGCTCGCCGAGTTCGCGCAGCGTTTGCATCGGTACGCCATTGCCGTTGATGTAGCCACGCGATCTGCCGTCTGTCGTGACGATTCGACGCAGGATACATTCGTCATCCGCATCCAGGTCATGCGCAGCGAGCCATGCGGTGATATCGGGACGCGACCCCGGGTCAAAACTTGCAGTCACGGTGCAGCGTGGCGTATTCATTCTGACGGCCTGGCTGTCGGCCCGTTCGCCAAGTGCCAGCGCCAGTGCATCGACGAGGATGGATTTTCCCGCCCCCGTTTCGCCGGTCAGTGTGGTCATGCCGGGCGTGAATTCGAGTTCGAGTTCATCGATGACGGCAAGGTTGCTGATGTGAAGCCGGGTGAGCACGATTCGTGTCACCGGTTATTGTCGGTCGCCCGGTTGCCTCGACCCCAGTGCAGTTTGCTGCGCAGGATACCGAAATAGTCGTAACCGGTTGGATGAATCAATTCGACGCTTTCACTGGCAACGGCCACGCGCAGGCGGTCGCCGGCTTCGATCCGGTCGGTGACTTCACCATCGCAACTGACGATCGCGCTGTCGCTGTCGTCGTCACCGAGTTGTATCTCGGCGATGCTCGTGCCGGGTATGACGATCGGCCGGTCACTCAGCGTATGCGGGCAAATCGGTGCGAGCACGAGGGCATCGAGACCCGGGGCGACGATGGGTCCCCCGCAGCTCAGGGCGTAGGCGGTCGAGCCGGTCGGCGTGGCGACGATGAACCCGTCGCCGCCATGGGTGTTGACGTAGCGGTCGTCGACATAACTTTTGAATTCGAGCAGCCGGCCGGTATCCTGCCGCTTGATGACGACATCGTTGAGCGCTATTCCGCAATTGCGCACACCGTCGGTTGCCAGGACCTGTGCGCTGAGCAGCATTCGTTTTTCACTTTCGAACTGGCCTGCAATAACGTGATCCAGTGGACCGAAGTCCTCGCTCGGACTGACATCGGCGAGAAAACCCAGGCGTCCGCGGTTGATTCCGAGCAGCGGCTTGCCCGCCTCGACGGCAATGCGCGCGGCATGCAGCATCGAACCGTCGCCGCCGACGGCAATAATCAGGTCGGCACCGCCGGCCAGCCGGCTGGCCGGTACCCGCTTCACGGCATCGGGCAGGTCGTTGAGCTTTTGCCCGGCGCCGGCGAACACGGTTTGTCCGCCCGCCAGCAGGTGTCCGGCAAGCGCACGGATCGTTTCGAGAACCCGGGTATCCGCATAGTTACCCATTAACGCTATCTTCGAGAAGTTTCTGGCCACGAGGCAACATTAACGTCCCTGAGATTGCCGGGGCAAGTGAATTGGCAAACCGGGCCTGATTTGGCCGCAGGCAGGACTCCCGGCGCAGCCGGTTGCACGGATGGCCGCCCTCACGGCAGGTTGCCGGACCGCTTGAAATGCGCATTTGCGGCTTCACAATCCGGGCTGCAGTCGTGTATTTTTACTCTTATGTGTGCAGATCGCAGTGAAAAAGAGCCATCAGATCGCTCCCGCCAGATTCTGCGCGTTCTCGTCGATCAATATATCCGGGACGGGCAACCGGTTGGCTCGCGGACGCTGGCAAAAGCCTCCAGGCTGGAGCTGAGCCCGGCGACGATTCGTAATGTCATGGCAGATCTGGAAGATCTCGGCTTTATCGTTTCGCCGCATACGTCGGCCGGCCGGGTTCCAACGGCAAAGGGTTACCGGTTTTTTGTCGATACGCTGCTCAAGCTCAAGCCCCTGGCCTCGCAGGAAATCGATCGGCTTCAACAACAGTTGACCGACGAGACACATGGCAGTGGAAAAGAAATTGCCTCGGTGGCGTCTTCGGTGCTTTCGTCGCTGACCAGCCTGGCCGGCATCGTCACGATCCCGCGGCAAACCCGCGTTCACCTGCGTCAGGTTGAATTTCTGCCGTTGTCCGATCGCAGGGTGCTGGCAATCCTGGTGATCAATGACAGTGAAGTCGAGAATCGGGTTCTGGATGTCAAACGTGACTACAGCGCCGATGAGTTACACGAGGCGGCCAATTATCTGAATGAACATTTCTCCGGGCTGGCGCTCGACACGATTCGTGCGCAGATTATCGATAGTCTGGGCAATACGCGCGAGACGATGAATGAGTTGATGATCGACGCGATCAGCATTGCCCAGCAGGCCCTCAGTACGGATGCGGATCGCTCCGAATATGTGATGTCCGGTGAGACCAAACTGATGGATTTCAATGACTTGTCAAATATCGACACGCTTCGCCAGCTGTTCGATGCGTTCAATCAGCAACGCGAAATACTGCACTTGCTGGATCGGAGTATCGCGGCACATGGCGTGCAGATTTTTATCGGTGAAGAATCCGGCTACCGTATTCTGGATGAGTGCAGCGTTGTGGCGGCACCGTACCGGGTCGATGCCGACACGGTTGGCGTGCTCGGCGTGATCGGTCCGACCCGCATGGCTTATGAGCGTATCATTCCAATCGTCGACATCACGGCCAAACTGGTCGGTTCGGCCTTGAATTTGGATCATTAGGCCCCAGATTTCTCACCATCGTCGGGTCGCGCAGCGGAGCGGTCCGATTTTGTCATGCACGGAGGTTTCAATGGCCGACAACACCGGGAAAGCGGATCAGATGCCCGAAGCGGGCGAGGGGCCGGTCGCAGATCAGCCATCTGCTGAGGCGGAAACGGGCGACAGCCAGGGCGAGGATTTGTCGGCCCGGCTTGCGGAAGCACAACGGAAAGCAGATGAAAACTATAATAAATACATGAGGCTGGCTGCAGAAATTGAGAATCTACGTAAACGTACGGTTCGCGAGGTCGAGCAGGCGCACAAGTTCGCCATCGAGCGTTTCGCCAACGAGCTGCTCGCCGTCGTAGACAGCCTGGAAATGGGGATTGATGCGGGCGCCAGCGCATCGGTCGAATCTTTGCTCGAGGGCAAGCAGGCGACCCTGAAGCTGCTGCTCGGGGCGCTGGAAAAATCCGGTGTCGAGCAGATCGATCCCGAAGGCGAGCCCTTCGATCCGAATCTGCACGAGGCGTTGACGATGCAGCCCGCCGATGCTGTCGAACCGGGTTCCGTGCTGAACGTGATCCAGAAAGGATACCGGCTCAACGGGCGGCTGCTGCGTCCGGCCCGGGTGATCGTTGCCGGCGAAACCGGGGCTTGAAAAACCGGTTCGAGGGCCGCATATAACTGGCAACGATTTTTCAATTCATATTAACCTGAACCGTATTTGGAGAAACCCATGGGCAGAGTGATCGGAATCGACCTCGGTACGACGAATTCGTGCGTTGCACTGATCGACGGCGATACGCCGAAGGTCATCGAGAACAGCGAAGGTGATCGCACGACGCCGTCGACTGTCGCATTTACAAAGGACAATGAGGTGCTTGTCGGTCAGGCTGCCAAGCGCCAGGCGGTAACGAACCCGCATAACACGTTGTTCGCCATCAAGCGCCTGATCGGCCGGCGTTTCGACGATGATGTCGTCAAGCGCGATCTGGAGATGGTGCCTTACAAGATCGTCAAGGCAGACAACGGCGATGCGTGGGTCGAGGCCAACGGCAAGAAAATGGCCCCGCCGGAGATTTCGGCACGCGTGCTGATGAAAATGAAAAAAACCGCCGAGGACTATCTCGGCGAGCCGGTGACCGAGGCCGTGGTCACGGTGCCGGCGTATTTCAACGATTCGCAGCGCCAGGCCACGAAGGATGCCGGCAAAATTGCGGGCCTCGAGGTCAAGCGCATCATTAACGAGCCGACCGCGGCCGCACTTGCCTATGGCATGGACAAGCAGCGCGGCGATCGCAAGGTCGCCGTATATGATCTGGGTGGCGGTACGTTCGATATCTCGATCATCGAGATTGCCGAGATCGACGGTGAGCACCAGTTCGAGGTGCTGGCCACGAACGGCGATACGTTCCTCGGTGGCGAGGACTTCGATCTGCGCATCATCGATTATCTCGCTTCGGAGTTCGAGAAAGAGAGTGGGGTCGATATTCGCAAGGATCCGCTGGCCATGCAGCGCCTGAAGGAAGCGGGAGAAAAAGCCAAGATCGAGTTGTCTGCTGCGCAGCAGACCGAGATCAATCTGCCGTATATCACGGCCGATGCGAGCGGCCCGAAACACCTGAATATCAAGCTGACGCGCGCCAAACTCGAATCGCTGGTCGACGACCTGATCAGCAAGACGATCGAACCGTGCAAGGTGGCTTTGAAGGATGCTGGGCTGAAAGTCGGCGATATCAATGATGTCATTCTCGTCGGTGGCCAGACACGCATGCCCAAGGTGGCCGAGGAGGTCAAGAATTTCTTTGGCTCCGAACCGCGCAAGGATGTCAATCCGGACGAAGCGGTGGCGATCGGCGCGGCGATTCAGGCCGGCGTGCTATCCGGTGACGTGAAGGACGTTCTGCTGCTCGACGTCACGCCATTGTCACTCGGTATCGAGACGCTCGGCGGTGTGATGACACGCGTGATCGACAAGAATACGACCATACCGACGAAGGCCTCCCAGGTATTTTCCACAGCTGACGACAACCAGACGGCCGTGACCATTCACGTGCTGCAGGGCGAGCGGCAGCGGGCGAGCGACAACAAATCGCTCGGCCGGTTCGACCTGGCGGATATTCCGCCGGCGCCGCGTGGCATGCCACAGATCGAGGTTTCGTTCGATATCGATGCGAACGGCATACTAAATGTGTCTGCGAAGGACAAGGCAACCGGCAAGGAGCAGAAGATCGTTATCAAGGCATCGAGCGGCCTGTCGGAAGAGGATATCAAGAATATGGTGTCCGATGCCGAGGCGCATGCCGAAGAGGACGAGAGGTTCCGGGAACTTGTCGATGCGCGCAACCAGGCCGATGCGCTGATCCACGCGACGGAAAAATCGCTCGCGGATCTCGGTGAAAAGGTGGATGCGGCCGAGCGTGGCCAGGTCGAGTCGGCGATCGGTGATCTGAAAGACGCGCTCAAGAGCGATGAAAAGGAGACGATCGAGGCCAAGACCAGGGCACTGGCCGAGGCATCGGCCGGGCTCGCGCAGAAGGCCTATGAGCAGACGCAGGGCGCCGAAGCCGGTGGACCGGAAGCCGGGACCCAGGATCAGGGCGCGGCCGATGACAGTGTCGTCGATGCCGAGTTCGAGCAGGTCAGCGACGACGACAATCAGTCCAAGTCCGGCTAACAGCGGTTCGAACCGCCCGGATTCGGATGGGCGGGAAAATAGCCGGGGTAATAAGCCCGATGCCGCGTCCTCCCCTGGGCGCGGCATCGGCGTGTCTGACAAACCGGATTCGGAGCACTGGAGCTTCGTTCAATTGACAGGATGATGATGACAGACCATGTCCAAACGTGATTATTACGATGTGCTCGGCGTAAAACGCGATGCATCCGAGGCCGAAATCAAAAAGAGTTATCGGCGCCTGGCCATGAAACATCATCCGGACCGGAATCCGGACAATGATGCCGAGGCGGAAAACTCGTTCAAGGAGGCGAAGGAAGCCTACGAGGTCCTGTCAGATGCGCAGAAACGTGCCGCCTATGACCAGTTCGGTCATGCCGGGCTGGAGCAGGGCGCCGGTCCGGGCGGCTTCAATCCGGCCGACGCCTTTGGCGAAATGTTCGGTGACGTGTTCGGCGACATCTTCGGCGGCGGTCGTCGTGGCCAGAGCCATGTGTACCGGGGCGCGGACCTGCGCTACGAGCTGGTCATGGATCTGCAACAGGCCGTTTTCGGTGATACGGTCGACATCGAGTTGCCGACCATGCAGACCTGCGAGACTTGCGCGGGCAGCGGCGCGAAGCCCGGCACTCGCCCGGTAACCTGCAACACCTGTGGCGGCCACGGCCAGGTGCGCCGGCAACAGGGGTTTTTCTCCGTCCAGCAGACTTGTCCGAGTTGCCGCGGCACCGGCAAGAGAATCGAACAACCGTGTCCGGATTGCCACGGCCGGGGTCGGATTCAGCGCAACAAGAAACTGGCCGTCAAAGTGCCGCCGGGTGTCGACAATGGCGATCGCATCCGGCTCGGCGGAGAGGGCGAGGCCGGCCAGAACGGTGGCCCGCCGGGTGATCTGTATGTCGATATCCGGGTATCGCCACACCCGATTTTCGAGCGCGACGGCGCCGATCTGCACTGCATTGCCCCGATTGCCTTTGTCACGGCCGCGCTCGGTGGTACCGTCACCGTACCGACACTGGACGGTGAAGTGAAACTGAAGGTGCCGGCCGAGACACAGTCCGGCAAGGTCTTTCGAATTCGCGGCAAGGGCGTCAAGCCGGTCCGGAGTCATTCGACCGGCGACCTGTATTGCCGGGTCGAAGTCGAGACGCCGGTCAAGATGACCGGCGAGCAGAAAAAACTGTTGCGCAAGTTCAGCGATGCACTGGCCGATGGCGGCGATCGCCATCGGCCGCGCATGACGTCCTGGCGAGACGGCATCAAAAGGTTTTTTGAAAATATCGCTTCCTGAGGCTGAGGTGGTTCTATGACACGCATTGCGGTATTCGGCGCCACCGGGCGGATGGGGCAGACACTGGTTCGGCTGATTACCGACTCGGATGATCTGGAGCTGGCAGGAGCCACCACCGAGCCCGGTCATGCTGCCGTCGGCAGCGACGCCGGTACGGCGGCCGATCTCGTGCAACCGCTGGGAATTTCGATCACTGACGATGCCCCGACTGCACTGACCGGTGCCGATGTTGCAATCGATTTCACGATGCCTGCCGCCGTGCCGGATAATGTCGCGGTCTGCGTCGAACACGGGGTTGCTCTCGTTATCGGTACGACCGGTCTGTCGGCGGCGCACGATGCGTTGCTGGCCGATGCGGCCGCTTCCATCCCCCTGTTATACGGGCGCAATATGAGCGTCGGGATCAACCTGTTATCTGCGCTCGCTCGCGAAGCGAGCCGGGCGCTTGGCGCCGATTTCGATATTGAAATCGTCGAAGCCCACCACCGGGACAAAGTCGATGCACCGTCCGGCACGGCATTGCAGCTTGGTGAGTTCGCGGCGCAGGGGCGCAACGTCGATCTGGATTCGGTCGCCGTCTATGACCGGCACGACGTAAAATCGGCGCGCGTGCCTGGCAGCATCGGCTTTTCCTCGATTCGCGCCGGGCATATCGTCGGTGACCATACGGTCTTGTTCGGCGCCGACGAGGAAATGATCGAACTGCGACATCGCGCACTGGATAGAGCCGTTTTTGCCCGCGGCGCATTGCGTGCAGCCACCTGGCTGGTACAGCGCCCGCCGGGGTTCTATTCCATGAATGACGTTCTGGGCCTCTGAGCCGACGGTTTGACGGAATATTCCTGCCGGGCCCGATGACATCCGGCGGCCCGGTCGCTACAATATGCCGGGTCCCATATCAATCGAATATTGGCGGGAGGGATCCAGTTTTGGGCCCCTCCCGCTTTGTACATCTGCGCTCGAATTTTTTGCGCGGATGACGAGTACAGAGGTGTAGTCAGTGACGGAACCGGCCATTCTGGCGTTGGAAGACGGAACGGTATTTAACGGGGTGTCGATCGGCGCACCCGGCAAGACGATCGGTGAAGTCGTATTCAATGCGTCGATGACGGGTTATCAGGAGATCCTGACCGATCCGTCATATTGCCGGCAGCTGGTGACATTCACCTATCCGCATATCGGCAATACGGGCACGAACAGCGACGATAACGAGAGCCAGCAGGTGTATGCCTCCGGCCTGATCATCAGGGATCTGCCGGTCGTCATGAGCAGCTGGCGCGCAGAGATCGGGTTGCCGGAGTTTTTGCGGCGCGGAAATGTCGTGTCGATCGCCGAGATCGATACGCGCAAACTGACCCGCATTTTGCGCGACAAAGGGGCCTTGTCCGGCTGCATCATGACCGGCACGGTCGATGCGACAACAGCGGTGGCGCATGCAAAGCGGTTTCCGGGGCTGGCCGGAATGGACCTGGCAAAAATAGTCACGACACCGAATAGCTATCAGTGGAGTCTCGGGCCGAACTGGCCGCCGGTCGATACGATAGCCGGCAAACGGGTCTCCACTTTTAATGTCGTCGCCTACGATTTTGGCATCAAGCGCAATATCCTGCGATTGCTGGTCGGGCACAATTGCCGGGTGACGGTCGTGCCGGCGCAAACGTCCGCCGCTGAAGTGCTCGCCCTGTCGCCTGACGGCGTGTTTCTTTCCAACGGGCCGGGCGATCCCGAACCGTGCGAGTATGCCATCGATGCGATCCGCTCGATTCTGGGCACGGATATACCGGTTTTCGGTATTTGTCTCGGTCACCAGTTATTGGCGCTGGCCAGCGGCGCAAAAACCGTCAAGATGAAATTTGGCCATCATGGGGCCAACCATCCGGTGCAGGATCTGGAAACCGGGCGGGTTGCGATCACGAGTCAGAACCACGGCTTTGCCGTTGACGAGGCGTCGTTACCCGACAACCTGCAACCGACACACCGGTCGCTTTTCGATAATACACTTCAAGGAATATGCAGAACTGATTGTTCTGCAATAGGTTTTCAGGGTCACCCCGAAGCCAGTCCAGGTCCGCACGACCTGCTCGGCGTGTTCGGCCGCTTTATGACCATGATGCAGGCACGCCGGGCGCAGACCGCCGCCGGCCTCGCCGCAAGCCGCGAAGCAGGATAAGGCGCCATGCCCAAACGCACCGATATCAACAGCATTCTGATTATCGGCGCCGGTCCGATTGTCATCGGTCAGGCCTGCGAATTCGATTATTCGGGTGCCCAGGCGTGCAAGGCGCTTCGGGAGGAGGGTTACCGGGTCATCCTCGTCAATTCGAATCCGGCTACGATCATGACCGACCCGGATATGGCGGACGCCGTTTATATCGAGCCGGTAAACTGGAAGACGGTCGCAAAAATCATCGAACGGGAAAAACCGGATGCGCTGCTGCCCACGATGGGCGGACAAACCGGGTTGAATTGCGCACTGGATCTGGTGCGCGAGGGCGTGTTGAAGAAATACGACGTCGAGCTGATCGGCGCGTCGCGCGAAGCGATCGATACGGCCGAAGACCGCGACCGGTTTAGCAAGGCGATGCAGGATATCGGCCTGGCCGTGCCGGAGTCCGATATCGCCCATACGCTTGAGGAGGCGGTCAGGGTTCAGGCGCAAATCGGTTTTCCGATCATTATACGACCGTCGTTTACGCTCGGCGGCAGCGGCAGCGGAATCGCCTATAACCGGGAAGAATTCGAAGCGATCGTATCGCACGGTCTGGATCTGTCACCGACGACCGAAGTGTTGCTCGAGGAGTCGGTCATCGGCTGGAAAGAATTCGAGATGGAGGTGGTCCGGGACCGCAATGACAATTGCATCATCATTTGCTCGATTGAAAATGTCGATGCGATGGGCGTGCATACCGGCGATTCGATTACCGTCGCGCCGGCACAATCCCTGACGGACAAGGAATATCAGTCCTTGCGCGATGCCTCGATCGCTGTCCTGCGCCGCATCGGTGTCGAGACGGGCGGCTCGAACGTGCAGTTTGCCGTGAATCCGGACGATGGACGGATCCTGATCATCGAGATGAATCCGCGCGTATCGCGTTCGTCCGCCCTGGCCTCGAAAGCCACCGGTTTTCCGATTGCCAAGATTGCCGCCAAGCTGGCGATCGGTTACACGCTCGATGAATTGAAGAATGACATCACGGGCGGGGCAACGCCGGCATCGTTCGAGCCGACGATCGATTATGTCGTGACCAAGATTCCGCGTTTTACGTTCGAGAAATTTCCCGGTGCAAATGACCGGCTGACGACGCAAATGAAATCGGTCGGCGAAGTCATGGCAATCGGCCGCACTTTTCAGGAGTCTTTGCACAAAGCGCTGCGCGGACTCGAAACCGGCATAGACGGGCTGGTCGAGGTCTTTCCCGCCGAACTCAGCGATGACGATTTTGACACCCTGCGGCACGAGTTGCAGATGCCCGGACCGGATCGCCTGCTATATATTGCCGACGCTTTTCGCCACGGTTTGCCCGGCACGGAGATAGCCGGATCGACGGGTATCGATCCCTGGTTTCTCGGCCAGCTCGAGGAACTGGTTACCCTCGAAAAGCGGGTGCGCAACGAGGGGCTGGCCTGGCTGGGCGCCGAGCGGCTGCGCCATCTGAAGCGTAAGGGCTTTTCCGACAGCCGGCTGGCAACGTTACTCGCTACCGATGAGCATGTGGTCCGCCAGCATCGTCAGAAGGGCGGGATTCACCCCGTCTACAAACGCGTCGATACCTGTGCCGCAGAATTTGCCACCACGACAGCCTACCTGTATTCGACGTACGAAGAAGAATGCGAGGCTGAACCGACGAACAGGAACAAAATCATCATTCTCGGCGGCGGCCCCAACCGGATTGGGCAGGGCATCGAGTTCGATTATTGCTGTGTCCATGCGGCGCTCGCACTGCGCGAAGTCGATTATGAAACGATCATGGTCAACTGCAATCCCGAGACGGTTTCGACCGACTACGATACATCTGACCGTCTCTATTTCGAACCGCTGACGTTCGAGGATGTCATGGAGATCATCGATCGGGAAAAACCCAGGGGCGTCATCGTCCAGTACGGCGGGCAAACGCCGCTGAAACTGGCTAGGGCGCTCGAGGCCGCCGGTGCGCCGATTATCGGGACCAGCCCCGATTCGATCGATCTGGCGGAGGATCGAGAGCGTTTCCAGCAGCTGTTACAGCGGCTTAATCTCAAGCAGCCGCCCAATTGCATAGCGCGAACCGAAGAGGAAGCGGTCACGATGGGAACGGAAGTCGGTTTTCCGCTGATCGTTCGGCCGTCCTATGTGCTGGGCGGCCGAGCAATGGAAATCGTGCACAACGAGGACGACCTGCGTTATTACATGAATGAAGCCGTTAATGTCTCGAATGATTCCCCGGTTTTGCTCGATCGTTTTCTGGATCAGGCGGTCGAGGTCGACGTCGATGCCATCAGCGATGGCAAAAATGTCATTATCGGCGGCATTATGGAGCACATTGAACAGGCCGGGGTGCATTCCGGTGACTCGGGTTGCTCGTTGCCGCCGGCCACGCTCAGCGAAGAATTGCAGGACCAGTTATCGGCCCAGGTTGTGGCCCTGGCGAAATCCCTCAATGTCGTGGGCCTGGTGAATACCCAGTTTGCGATACAGAACGGCATTATTTATCTGCTTGAAGTGAACCCGCGCGCGTCGAGAACCGTTCCGTTCGTTTCCAAGGCCACGAGCATTCCCCTTGCCAAAGTGGCCGCCAAAGCCATGGTCGGCATTCGTCTGGACGAGCAGGGCATGCTCGATTTGCCGGTGCCGGATTATTTTTCCGTCAAGGAATCGGTCTTTCCGTTCTCGAAGTTCCTCGATGCCGACCCCATTCTGGGGCCCGAGATGAAATCGACGGGCGAAGTCATGGGGACCGGCCGGTCATTCTCGGAGGCGTATGCCAAGGCACAGCTTGCCTCCGGTGTGACTCTGCCGAGTCACGGGCAGGCGCTGCTGTCGGTCCGCGATCGCGACAAACCGGCTGCCGTCAAACTGGCGCAGGTGATGATCCAGCGCGGTTTCGATATTTGTGCAACCGACGGAACGGCGCGATACCTGGCCGGGAACGGTATTAAATGTCGTCGGGTGAATAAAGTGCGCGAAGGCCGGCCGCATATCGTGGACATGATCAAAAACGGTGAAATTACCTTTATTGCCAATACGACCGAAGGCAAGCAGGCGATCCGTGAGTCCCATTCCATCCGTGCAGCGGCAGTCCAGGGCAAGGTGACCTACTACACAACGCTGGCGGCAGCAATGGCTACCTGCATGGCACTAGACCACCTCGATGGCGGCGAGGTCAACAAGTTGCAGGATCTGCATCAGGAGGTCGTTGCGTGAGCCGGATACCCATTACCAGCCGTGGCGCCGAGCAGCTGCGCGCCGAGTTGCGGCGTCTCAAGACGGTCGAGCGACCGCGGATCGTCAAGGCGATCGCAGAAGCGCGGGCGCACGGTGACCTGAAGGAAAACGCCGAATATCACGCGGCGAAGGAAGAACAGGGCTTTATCGAGGCGCGGATTCGTGACATCGACGGCAAACTTTCGAATGCGCAGATTATCGATGTCACACAATTCGGTTCGACCGGCCGTGTCGTTTTTGGCGCAACCGTGGACCTGGTCGACGAGGAAGACGGCAGGGAATTGACCTACCAGATCGTCGGCGAAGACGAGGCGGATATCGCCGCCGGCATGATTTCGGTCGGTTCGCCGATCGCACGGGCATTGATCGGCAAGGAAGAAGGCGATGTCGTTGTCGTCAATACACCGGGCGGAGAAAAGTCGTTCGAGATCGTCGAAGTCCGTTACGCATGACTACGGCAGTTCGATGCCCGGGTTTTTATCCCGTCGTCGATATAAAATTGCCGTATTGCCGATGCATGCGATCAGGCTGGCGCGGGTTTTTTCGACCATTTTCTCGATGGCGGCATTGCGCGCATCGCGTCCGTCGCCCCGGATTCTGACCTTGACGAGTTCATGATGCACCAGCGTCTGGTTCAGTTCGGCTGTCAGTCCGGCTGAAATCCCGCCGGCACCGACGCGGATGACCGGTTTGAGGTCATGGGCGAGACCGCGCAAATATTTTTTCTGCTTTTCATTTAATGGCATCGCGCCGATTATAACGATCATGGCCAAAGGTTCATCCAGCAAGAACTGGCGCCGGCGCCAGGACAGCGATGAGTTTGTCCGGCGGGCGCAGGCGGAAGGCTGGCGCTCGCGAGCCGTCTATAAGCTCGGTGAAATTCAGGAACGCGAACGATTGCTGCGCCGTGGTTCGGGTGTGCTCGACCTGGGCGCCGCCCCCGGCGCGTGGAGCCAATACGCGAGCAAAATCGTCGGTCCCGGCGGGCGCGTTATCGCCGTCGATTTGCTGCCGATGGCCTCTATACCCGATGTCGAGATCATGCAGGGCGATTTTCGGGACGATCGGGTCTTGCGCGATGTGCTGCATCGCATAGGAAAAGCGCGCATCGACCTTGTTATGTCAGATATGGCCCCCAACATAACAGGTACGAGATCCGTGGATCAGCCCCGTGCCATGCACCTGGCGGAGCTGGCTGCGGAAGTGGCTTCGCAGATTCTCGACAGGCGCGGAGCCCTTGTCGTCAAGCTGTTTCACGGCGAGGGTTTCGATGATTTTGTCCGCGACATGCGGGGGCGTTATGAAAGGGTAAAGGTCCGCAAACCGCGGGCCTCGCGTCCCCAGAGCCGTGAGACCTACCTCGTGGCCCGGAATCTTCGATTATAGTATGGTAGAGCGGCTTATTTATCGCGTTGCGCAGCCTGCAGCGAAGGAACTGAACCTGTTTTGAATGACCTGGCAAAAAATATCGTCTTGTGGATCGTGATCGCGATCGTATTACTCACCGTTTTTCAGAGTTTCGGTACCGGCGGTCGCCGGTCAGAGCCGCTGGATTATTCGACTTTTCTCGGCCTGATTGACTCGAGTCAGATCAGCGAGGTGACTTTCGAGGGCGAGACGATCAAGGGTGTTCTGACATCGGGTGAGCGGTTCGTGACCTATAGCCCCGAGACAGACAACACGGCCCTGATCGGCGAACTCAGGAAAGGCAACGTTAAAATCCGGGCTGCAGCGCCGAAGGGACAAAACATACTCGTCAGCCTGTTCATCAACTCGTTCCCGGTTTTGTTGCTGATCGGCGTGTGGGTGTATTTCATGCGCCAGATGCAGGGCGGCGGCGGCGGCCGCGGCGCGATGTCATTTGGCAAGAGTCGCGCGCGCCTGCTCGGTGAAGACCAGGTGAACGTGACCTTTCTCGATGTCGCCGGTGTGGAGGAAGCCAAGGAAGAGGTGGGCGAAATTGTCGACTTTCTCAAAGATCCCTCCAAGTTCCAGCGCCTGGGAGGAAAAATTCCCCAGGGCGTGCTGATGGTCGGTTCACCGGGCACCGGTAAAACCCTGCTCGCCAGGGCGATCGCCGGCGAGGCGAAGGTCCCGTTCTTCACCATTTCAGGTTCCGATTTTGTCGAAATGTTCGTCGGCGTCGGCGCGTCGCGGGTTCGCGACATGTTCGAACAGGCGAAAAAACATGCGCCGTGCATTATCTTTATCGACGAAATCGATGCGGTCGGCCGGCATCGCGGGGCCGGCCTGGGCGGCGGCCATGACGAACGCGAACAAACGCTCAATCAGTTGCTGGTCGAGATGGATGGTTTCGAGGGCACTGAAGGCATCATTGTCATAGCTGCGACAAACAGGCCGGACGTGCTCGATCCGGCGCTGTTGCGTCCGGGCCGTTTCGACCGACAGGTCGTCGTGCCGCTTCCCGATGTGCGGGGGCGCGAGCAGATTCTGCGTGTACACATGCGCAAGGTGCCGATTGACGACAACGTGCGTCCGTCAATCATCGCGCGCGGAACGCCCGGGTTCTCCGGCGCAGACCTGGCCAATCTGGTGAACGAGGCGGCCCTGTTCGCCGCGCGTGCCAATCACCGCACGGTGACCATGGACGAGTTCGAGAAGGCCAAGGACAAGATCATGATGGGGACCGAGCGTCGGTCGATGGTCATGACCGACGAGGAAAAACGCCTGACGGCCTATCATGAATCCGGTCATGCCATCGTCGGTCTGTCCGTGCCCGATCACGATCCGGTGTACAAGGTTTCGATTATCCCGCGCGGTAGAGCGCTGGGCATCACGATGTTCCTGCCCGAGCAGGATCGCTATAGCTTCAGCAAGCAGCGGCTCAACAGCCAGATTTCGAGCCTGTTCGGCGGGCGTATTGCCGAAGAAATGGTCTTCGGCGCCGATGCCGTGACGACCGGCGCATCCAATGACATCGAACGGGCGACGGAGCTTGCCCGCAACATGGTGACGAAATGGGGCCTGTCCGAGCAACTCGGCCCGCTGACTTACAGTGAAGACGACGGCGAGGTTTTCCTCGGTCATTCCGTGACCCAGCACAAGCAGGTTTCCGATGAGACCGCCCATACGATCGACAAGGAGATCCGGCACATCATCGATACGAATTACCAGCGTGCCGAACAGATCCTGACGGAGAATCGCGAGAAACTCGATGTCATGGCCGAAGCGCTGATCAAGTATGAGACGATCGACGAATCCCAGCTCAAGGACATCATGGCCGGCAAGCAGCCCAAGCCGCCGGCAGACTGGGACAGCGATGACATGCCGCCCGCCGATACGCAAAAAGACGATACCGATACCGTCAAGAAAAAAGATGACACCTCCATCGGCGGTCCCGCTGAGCAGCATTAACGGGACGAACGACGCGGTGCCACGATTGCTGCCCGCATGCAGGGGTGGCACGAGCGGAAACGGTTTGCGCCCCGTTGGCCCCGGGGCGGCAAATGATCCGCGGCCAAATCCGCTCCCTCGATCTTTGCCGGCCGGAAAGGACAACGGGCCGGGTGACTTCTGATCCTTTTTTTGCCGGTTCCGATGCACCGCTCATCATGGGCATCATCAATGTGACGCCTGACTCATTCGCCGATGGCGGGCGCTGTCTCGAACCGGCGGACGCGATCCGGCACGCTGCCAGACTCGTAGCCGAAGGTGCGGACGTTCTCGACGTTGGCGGCGAGTCGACACGTCCCGGCGCATCCGCGATTTCATCTGCGCTGGAACTGGACCGCGTGATACCGGTCATCGAGAGGCTGACCGGCGAGTTCGATACGCCTGTCTCCGTCGATACCAGCAAGGCGGTTGTCATGCGCGAGGCAGCGGCGGCTGGTGCGGCGATGATCAACGATGTGCGCGCGCTCGAATCCCATGAGGCCCGCACGACGGTAGCCGAACTTGGCGTGCCGGTCTGCCTGATGCATATGCAGGGCCGTCCGTGTTCGATGCAGGTTGCCCCGGGTTATGAAAATGTCACGGCCGAAGTCGGCGACTTTCTGTTCGAACGGGCCGCTGTCTGCCGGGCTGCCGGGATCGCGGCGCGCAACATCATCATTGATCCCGGGTTCGGATTCGGCAAGACCCTGGCGCATAACCTGCAGTTATTGCGTGAGCTTGACCGTTTGACCGGGTCAGGTTTTCCGGTTCTGGTCGGCCTGTCACGCAAGTCGATGATCGGCGCCATGACGAACCGGGAGGTTGGCGACAGGCTGGCCGGCAGTCTTGCGCTGGCATTGCTCGCTGCGCAAAAGGGGGCCACTATAATCAGGGTTCATGACGTAGCCCCGACTGTTGATGTTTTGAAAATCTGGGGATGCGTAACCGGAAACCGGATGGGCCGGTCAGGCGGGACGTCCCGAGACAGCGTTGACCAGGAATGCAGGAAATAACGAATGGCTAGGAAGTTTTTTGGTACCGACGGGATTCGTGGGCGGGTCGGCGATGAGCCGATGACGGCTGAATTCGCCATGCGTCTCGCCAGTGCCGCGGCTCGCGTGCTGGCTCCGGACGGTGGGCGGGTGGTCATCGGCAAAGATACCCGGGTATCGGGTTACATGTTCGAAGCCGCGCTCGAAGCCGGTTTTGTTGCGGCCGGCATGGATGTGCAGCTCCTCGGGCCCCTGCCGACGCCGGGGATTGCCTACCTGACCAGGGCCCTGGATGCCGATGTCGGAGTAGTCATTAGCGCGTCGCATAACCCGTATTTCGACAACGGTATCAAGTTTTTCGATGCCGACGGCACGAAGCTGCCTGACTCGGTCGAAGAACAGATCGAGAGTGTTCTTGCACAATCGGCCATCACCCGCGATTCCGGTTCGCTCGGCAGGGCCAAGCGCATCGACAGCGCTCGCGAGGACTACCAGCGCTTTTGCCTGTCGACCGTGCCGGCCGGCTTCGGTCTGGACAAGCTCAAGATTGTGCTCGATTGTTCTCACGGCGCCGGCTATAAGGTGGCGCCCCGGGTCATGACCGAACTGGGGGCCGAGATCGTCCCCATCGGCTGTTCACCGAACGGCAAGAACATCAACGACGGTTGTGGTTCGACCCACCCGGACCTGATGAGAGTCACGGTCAGGGCCGTTGGCGCCGATCTCGGCATTGCTTTCGACGGCGACGGCGATCGGGTGCTGATGGTCGATCATGAGGGCAACCTCGTTGACGGTGACCAGTTGCTGTACGTACTGGCCAAGGCGTGGCAGGCCAGCGGTCAATTGTGCGGGCCGGTCGTGGGGACGTTAATGACCAATCTCGGTCTGGAACGCGCTCTGGGCCAGCTCGGGATCGACTTCCGGCGCGCCAACGTCGGTGACCGCTATGTCATGGCGATGTTGAACGAGATCGGCGGTCAGCTCGGCGGCGAGACCTCCGGGCATTTGCTGTGCCTGGACAAGACGACGACCGGTGACGGGCTGGTCAGCGCTCTGCAGGTTCTGGTCGTCATGATCGAGACCGGCCGCACCCTGGCGGACCTGACCGGCGGTATGCCGCGCTTTCCCCAGGCCCTGATCAATGTTCGAACTTCCACGCGCATCGATCCGGCCGCTTCCGTCAAGATTCAGAACGCCATTCGCAACGCCGAGCAAAAGCTTGCCGATCGCGGTCGAATCCTGGTGCGTGCTTCGGGGACCGAACCGGTCGTTCGGGTCATGGTCGAAGGCGAAGACGAGGGCGAGGTCAATCAACTGGCCGAAGAACTCGCCGAGGAAATCGGGCGCAGCGCCGCCTGAGCGCGCCGGTACCCGATTCGGGCGGCGATTTGGCGAAACCGCATTGATTTCCGGGACCCGGGAAGCTAACCTTCGCGCACCTTTTTTGACGGCCTGCGTATCAATCGCCAGGGCAAACCGATGAGAACCAAACTTGTTGCCGGAAACTGGAAGCTGAACGGCTCCCGGGATGCCAATCAACGGCTCGTGGCCGGTATTCTCGCCAGGGCCGACGAAGCGCCGGCGGTCGATATTCTGCTCTGTCCGCCTTATGTTTACTTGCCTCAGGTTGGTGCGCAGATCGACGGAACCGCCATTTTGCTTGGTGCCCAGAATGTCTCGGCCGAAGCGAGCGGCGCTTTTACCGGTGAAGTCGCCGCAGCAATGCTGCGCGATATCGGCTGCAGCCACGTTATCGTCGGTCATTCGGAGCGGCGTTCTTTATTCGGCGATACCGACGAGAGGGTGGCAGCCAGGTTTGCGGCGGCGCACGGTCAGGGTCTGACCCCGATCCTGTGTGTGGGCGAGAGCCTCGAGGAACGTGAGTCGGGTGTAACAATGGCGATCATCGATCGTCAGCTCGACGCCGTGCTCGATACCGTGGGCATCGAGCCCTTCGCCACCGGTATTATTGCCTATGAGCCGGTCTGGGCGATCGGTACAGGGCTGACAGCGACGCCGGAGCAGGCGCAGGAAATGCATGCCCATATCCGGTCAAAATTTGCCGCCAGCGATGCTAAAATAGCCGGCGGCCTCAGGATTCTGTATGGCGGCAGTGTAAAGGGAGCGAATGCTTCGAACTTGTTCGCCATGAATGACATAGACGGCGGGCTGATCGGCGGCGCATCCCTCGATCCCGACGAATTTCTGGCCATTTGCCGGGCTGCCGCAGGAACCAATTAAATGTTTAATTTGCATTCAGTCGTGCTGATCGCGCATGTCACCATATCGGCAGCGCTGATCGTGCTCGTGTTGTTACAGCGTGGCAAGGGCGCCGATGCCGGCGCGGCGTTCGGGGCCGGTGCGTCCGGAACGGTATTCGGTGCGAAAGGGTCGGCAAATTTTCTGTCGCGAACGACTGCCGTACTGGCGACCCTGTTTTTTATCACCAGTCTCAGCCTGGCCTATCTCGGTTCCCGGCCGCGGGAATCGCAAAGCCTGATGGATACGGTGGCGACGCCTGCCGAAGAGACACCGAGCGTACTTCCGGTGACCGGCGATCAGCCGGAGGCAGCGGGCGAATTGCCCGCTGTGCCGCCAGCCGAGCCGCCGGCGACCGGGGAATCGCCGCAGGCCGGGGATAAAACAGAAAAGGCGCCGAGTCCCTGACGAGGGACCCGGTCAGGCCCGAAATCCGGTGGTTACGGGCATCTACTTAGTTTATAGAAGCAGCCGATGTGGTGGAATTGGTAGACACGCTGTCTTGAGGGGGCAGTGGCGCAAGCCGTGCCGGTTCGAGTCCGGCCATCGGCACCAGATGATTGATTCTCCGACGGCCCGCGAGCGAGTCAGGCGATGGCTCCGGGTGGTTGGGATTGTGTCCTGAGGAATAGGAAGTGTTGCAGGGATATTTACCGGTTGTCGTGTTTCTGGGGATTGCCGTCGCCCTCGGTCTCATTCTGCTTGCCCTCGGACTCATTCTGGGGCACGGAAAAAAAGATCCGGAAAAGCTGTCGCCTTACGAGTGCGGGTTCGAGCCGTTTGAGGACAGTCGCATCAAGTTCGATGTGCGCTATTACCTGGTTGCCATTCTGTTTATTATTTTCGATCTGGAGATCGCCTTCCTGTTCCCGTGGGCCGTGTCGCTGAATGCGATCGGCACGTTCGGGATCGTGGCGATGGGTATCTTTCTGGCCGTTCTCGTCGTCGGTTTCATCTATGAGTGGAAGAAAGGCGCACTGGAATGGGATTGATGACGCCGAATCAGACTCTTGCGCCGGCCAGGCTTGGGCCCGAAGAGACTCCGTCGGAAGTCCTGGAGCAGCGCGGCTACTTTGTCACCAGTATCGATGCCCTGTACAACTGGGCACGTACCGGGTCCATGTGGCCGATGACATTCGGCCTGGCTTGTTGCGCCGTCGAAATGATGCAGGCCGGTGCGGCCCGGTACGATCTGGACCGCTTTGGTGTCATTTTCCGTCCGAGTCCCCGGCAGTCCGACGTCATGATCGTCGCCGGTACGCTGACCAACAAAATGGCGCCGGCGTTACGCAAAGTTTATGACCAGATGCCGGAGCCCAAGTGGGTGATTTCCATGGGTTCGTGCGCAAACGGCGGCGGCTACTATCATTATTCCTACGCTGTAGTCCGGGGTGTCGATCGGGTCGTGCCCGTCGACGTCTATGTGCCGGGCTGTCCACCGACTGCCGAGGCATTGATGTACGGAATTCTTCAGCTTCAGGACAAGATTCGCCGAACGAACACGATATCCCGATGAAACCACGTTACGAAGCATTGGCGCAGAGGATTTCGGCGCGCTTTGGCGACAGTCTGAGCCCCGTCGAATCCATCTGCGGCGAGTTGACCTACGAGCTCGACAAGCAGGATTTGCCGGGCGTTGCCAGGGCGCTGCGCAATGAGGACGATTTTGGTTTCGAAATGCTGATGGATGCCTGCGGTGTCGATTACCTGGCATACGGGCAGTCAGAATGGCAGACCGAGGAGGCGACTTCGTCGGGATTCAGTCGCGCATCCATCCCGAAAAATATCGTACCCGATGCCGATGAGAAGTTTGATGGTCGGCGTTTTGCGGTGGTTTATCATTTGTTGTCGGTCAGCCGGAACTATCGTCTGAGGTTGCGCGTATTTACCGGCCCGGATAACCCGCCGATCGTACCGTCGGTCATCGAGATATGGAATGCCGCAAACTGGTACGAGCGCGAGGTGTTCGACATGTTCGGGATCCTGTTCGAGGGTCACCCGGACCTGCGCCGTATCCTGACTGATTACGGCTTTATCGGTCACCCGTTCCGCAAGGATTTTCCGCTGATCGGCAACGTCGAGGTGCGCTACGATCTGGAGCGCGGGCGTGTGGCCTATCAGCCGGTCAGCATCGAGCCGCGTACGCTCGTGCCACGCGTGATTCGCGACGATAATCGTTACTCGGGTCAGTTGAAGGACGAGCAGTAGTGGCCGAGATACAGAGTTTCACGATGAATTTCGGTCCGCAGCACCCCGCCGCGCACGGCGTTTTGCGCCTGGTACTCGAAATGGACGGGGAAGTCATCCTGCACGCCGATCCGCATGTCGGGTTGTTGCACCGGGGAACCGAGAAGCTGGCCGAGTCGAAACCCTTTAACCAGAGCATCGGTTACATGGACCGGCTCGACTACGTATCGATGATGTGCAACGAGCATGGCTATGTCCTGGCGATTGAAAAGCTGCTCGGTATCGAGGTTCCGCTCCGGGCGCAATATATTCGCGTCATGTTCGACGAGATCACACGTTTGCTGAACCATCTGCTGTGGCTCGGTGCTCACGGGCTCGACATCGGTGCGATGACGATGTTCATCTACTGTTTCCGCGAACGCGAAGATTTGATGGATTGCTACGAAGCGGTTTCCGGTACGCGCATGCATGCGACGTATTACCGGCCCGGCGGCGTTTACCGCGATCTTCCCGACACGATGCCGCAGCATAAGCCGAACCAGTGGCGTTCGGACAAGGAAATCGCCCGGCTGAACAGGCAACGTACCGGTTCTTTGCTGGATTTCATCGAGGATTTTACCGACCGTTTCCCGGTTCGGGTCGATGAGTACGAGACGTTGCTGACCGACAACCGCATCTGGAAGCAGCGTACCGTCAATGTTGGCGTCGTGTCGCCGGAGCGCGCAATGCAACTGGGCTTTTCCGGGCCGATGCTGCGCGGCTCGGGCATCGAGTGGGATGTGCGCAAGAAGCAGCCATACGAAGTCTACGGGGACATGGCGTTCGATATACCGGTTGGCGTGAACGGCGATTGTTACGATCGCTATCTCGTTCGCATCGAGGAGATGCGTCAATCGAACCGGATCATCAGGCAATGCGTGGACTGGCTGCGCAAACATCCGGGCCCCGTCATGAGTGACAATCGGAAAGTCGCGCCGCCCAGTCGAGTGGACATGAAGGAGGACATGGAGTCGCTGATCCATCACTTCAAGTTGTTCACGGAGGGTTATTCGGTGCCGGCCGGCGAGGCCTATGCGGCAGTCGAGCACCCCAAGGGGGAATTCGGCATCTACCTGGTGTCGGACGGCGCCAATAAACCTTATCGCGTGAAGATTCGCGCACCGGGGTTTGCGCACATTTCGGCGATGAACGAGATGGTGGTCGGCCATATGCTGGCCGATGTCGTTGCGGTCATCGGCACGCAGGATATTGTCTTTGGCGAGATTGATCGCTGAGACATTGGCAAGGATCACGATTCATGCATGCAGCGCAAACACAGTCGATTCTGTCCGGGCATACCCGTGAAGAAATCGACAAGTGGCGGGCAAAATTTCCGCAAGGGCGGCAACGATCGGCCGTGATCGCTTCGTTGCATGCGGCCCAGCATCAAAATAACGGCTATCTGACCCGTGAACTGATGGAGGCGGTTGCGGAATATCTCGGTGTGCCGGCCATCCAGGTATTCGAAGTGGCGGCTTTTTATTCGATGTTCGAAACCAGCCCGTGCGGGCGGCACAGCATTTCGGTTTGCACGAATATTTCCTGCATGCTGCGCGGCGGCGAGGCCATGCTCGGGCATATCGAAAACAGACTGGGTATCAAGGTCGGTGAAAGCACGCCGGACGGCAAGTTCCACCTGAAAAAGGAAGAGGAATGCCTGGCGGCCTGCACGGGCGCGCCGATGATGATGATCGACCACAAATACTACGAAAACCTGACGCCCGAGGCGATCGACAGGATTCTGGATGCCATCGAATAGACATGGGTATTGACCAGCAAAATCTCGTTTGCCTGCGCACTCTCGGCCTGGACGAGCCGTGGACGCTCGAATCGTACCTGAAAACGGGTGGTTACGATTCGTGGAAGCGGGTGCTGGCCGGCGAGTTTCAACCCGGCGAAATCGTCGATATCGTCAAGGCTTCCGGCCTGCGGGGCCGGGGCGGCGCCGGGTTCCCGACCGGACTGAAATGGAGTTTCATGCCCGATGACGACCGGCAGAAATACGCGGTCTGCAACTCGGACGAAAGCGAGCCGGGGACCTGCCACGATCGCGATATTCTGCGTTATAACCCACACGCGGTCATCGAAGGCATGGCCATCGGCGGGTTCGCCATGGGTGCGACGGTCGGTTACAACTATATTCGCGGCGAGTTTATGGGCGAACCGGTTCCCCGGTTCGAGGCGGCGTTGAAGGAGGCCTATGCGGCCGGCTTGCTCGGCCGGAATATCCGGGGTTCCGGCATCGATTTCGATCCGCACATGTTCGTCGGCGCCGGCGCCTATATTTGCGGTGAAGAAACGGCCCTGCTCGAGTCGTTCGAGGGTAAACCGGGGCGGCCGCGTTTCAAGCCCCCGTTTCCGGCCAACTTCGGCCTGTACGGACAGCCCACGACGATCAATAACACGCAAAGTTACGCATCGGTCCCCGAGATTATTCGCAACGGCGCTGACTGGTTTGCCGATCTGGGCGTCGAAGGTTCCGGCGGGACGATGATTTTCTCGGTGTCGGGGCATGTCAACAGCCCCGGTAACTTCGAATTGCCGCTGTGGGTGCCTTTCGCCGATTTGCTCGCCCTGGCCGGCGGCGTACTCGACGGGCGGGCTCTCAAGGCGGTCATTCCCGGTGGTTGCTCGGTCCCGGTGCTGCCGGCCGAAGCGATCAGGGACATCACCATGGATTACACGTCCTTGCAGCAGGCCGGATCGTCACTCGGCACCGGCTCGATGATCGTCATGGATGAAACGACATGCATGGTGCGCGCGTTACGCACCATTTCCCGCTTTTACTATGCCGAATCCTGCGGGCAGTGCACGCCGTGCCGCGAAGGTACGGGCTGGCTGTGGCGCGTTCTGGATCGCATCGTTGCGGGACGGGGTGAAATGGACGACCTCGACAAACTCGTGGCCGTGGCGAACAAGATTGAAGGGCACACGATTTGCGCATTTGGCGATGCGGCCGCGTGGCCGGTGCAGAGTTTTCTGCGCCACTTCGGTCACGAGTTCGAATACATGATCAAAAATCGTGGCCGGTCGATCGTCGATAGCCGGTCGCGTGCAGCCTGACGGCCGATAAATGAAAGACAGTTGATCCGGGACATGAGTACTGACACATTTACCATCGAAGTCAACGGCATCGAGCTGGAAGCCCGGCCGGGCCAGATGCTGATCGAGGTCACGGATGCGGCTGACATCTACGTGCCGCGTTTCTGTTACCACCGGCACCTGTCGGTTGCGGCCAACTGCCGGATGTGTCTCATCGAAGTCGAGAAAGCCCCCAAGCCGTTGCCCGCCTGTGCGACGCCGGTGACAGACGGCATGAAAGTTTTTACCCGGTCACAGGCGGCCATCGATGCGCAGAAATCCGTCATGGAGTTCCTGCTGATCAATCATCCGCTGGATTGCCCGATCTGCGATCAGGGCGGCGAGTGTGAATTGCAGGACATTGCGATGGGTTACGGGCGCGGTGTATCGCGCTACACCGAACGCAAGCGAGTCGTCGATGACGAGGATCTCGGCCCGCTGATTTCCACGGACATGACCCGCTGTATTCTCTGCACACGCTGCGTCCGCTTCGGCAAGGAGATCGCCGGTATTCAGGAGCTCGGTACCATGGGCCGCGGTGACCGGACCGTGATCAGCACCTTTATCGAAAAAAGCGTCGATCATGAATTGTCCGGGAACATTATCGATCTTTGCCCGGTCGGCGCCTTGAACAACAAGCCGTATCGATTCTCGGCCCGCGCCTGGGAAATGGTGCAATTGCCGACCGTCGCGCCGCACGATTGTCTCGGGTCCAATCTCCATGCACATGTCATGGGTGGCAGGGTCAAGCGCATTGTGCCGCGCACCAACGATGCGATCAATGAGACGTGGCTGGCCGACCGGGATCGTTTCAGCTGCGAGTCCATTTATGCCGACGACCGGCTGGGCCGGCCGATGATTCGTGACCACGGCACCTGGCGTGCAAGCGGCTGGGAAGAGGCGCTCGATATCGCCGCCGAGGGACTGCGTCGCGTACGCGGAAATTTTAGTGCGCTGGTGTCACCGAGCGCCACCACCGAGGAAGGTTATTTGCTCGGGCGGCTGGTGCGTCATCTGGGTACGGGCAATATCGACCATCGGCTGCGACGACGCGATTTCCGGGACCAGCAGAGCGATCCGCTGTTTCCGTGGCTGGGCATGGAGATTGCCGAAGTCGAAGAACTCGACGCCGTGTGTATCGTCGGCTCGAATCTGCGCAAGGAAGTGCCGTTGCTCGCGCACCGGGTTCGCAAGGCCGCGATGGCCGGTGCGCACGTGTCGTTCGTCAACGCAATGCATTATCCGTACCTGTTCGACGTCGGCGAATACCTGCTCGGGGAGGACCTCGTGGCCGGACTCGGCAGCCTGGTCCGGGCGGCCGGACAGCCGGCCGCCCCGGATGATGCGCCCGGCAAAACAGTCGCTGCCCTGCGTGCAGCCGGCTCGGCTGCCGTCCTGATCGGGCAGATCGGCATGCGGCATCCGCGTTTCTCGACCATCCGTGCCCTGGCATCGGAATTGTCGAGGCTGACCGGGGCTCGACTTGGATTTATTTCCGAGGGTGCCAACAGCGCCGGACTGAGCCTGGCCGGCGTCCTGCCGCACCGGGGCACGGGCGGCGCAACCGTCGAGCGAACCGGATTGTCGGCGGCCGATATCGTCGCGAACCCGGCACAAGGCCTGCTGTTGTTCGGCGTGGAGCCGCAATGGGATTGTGCCGACGGCGCGGCCGGCCTGCACGCCATGGAGGCGGCCGGGTTCGTCGTTGCGTTCTCGCCGTTTTTTGACGAGGACCTGAAGCAACATGCCGATGTCGTGTTGCCGATGGGCACCTTTGCCGAGACGTCCGGCACATTTGTGAACGCATCGGGTCAATGGCAGAGTTTCGGCGGCGTTGCGATGCCGTTCGGCGAGAGTCGACCCGGATGGAAGATTTTGCGCGTGCTGGGCAATCTCGTCGATTTGCCGGACTGCACGTATGAATCATCCGAGTCGATTCGTGATGAATTGCTCGCTGCGGTGGGCAATGCCGTGCCGGAAAATGATTTTTCCGGCGCGCAATCAGCCGGAACGGCGGAACGGGACGAGATGGCAGGACTGGATGTTGCGATGTACCGGATCGACCCGCTCGTGCGTCGTTCACGCAGTCTGCAACTGACCCGCGACGGGCGGGTCGACACACCGGATGCGGCGAGCGACCGCAAGACGGCGCGAGGCTGATGGCGTGATGAACTGGATGTACAGCCTCTGGGAACCCGTCGAACCCTTCTGGAACTGGCTCCCGGAACTGGTTCGGGCAGTCATTATCATTGTCCTGCAGATCGTGCCGTTACTCGTCGTCCTCATCCTGTGCGTGGCCTATCTGACGTTCTGGGAGCGCAAGATCATCGGCTGGATGCAAAATCGCATCGGTCCCAACCGCGTCGGCCCGTGGGGCTTGTTCCAGCAGTTTGCCGATACGATCAAGCTGATTCTCAAGGAAGTGGTCCTGCCGTCCAGGGCCAATCGTCTTCTTTTTCTGATCGCTCCGTTGCTGTCCATCGTGCCGGCGCTGGCCGCATGGGCCGTCGTGCCGCTGTTTCCCGGTTTCGCCATCGCCCGGATCGATGCCGGCCTGCTCTATGTGCTGGCCCTTACGTCGCTGGGCGTCTACGGGGTCGTTCTCGCCGGCTGGGCGACAAACTCGAAATACGCATTCCTCGGCGCCATGCGCTCGGCAGCGCAGATCGTGGCCTATGAAATTGCGATGGGCTTTGCGCTGGTCGGCGTGCTGATGGCCGGGGGCAGCCTGAACCTGGGCGAGATTGTCGCGGCCCAGGCCGGGCCGGACAAGAGCTGGTTTCTGCTCCCGCTGTTTCCGCTGTTCATCGTCTATTTCATTTCCGGTGTTGCCGAAACCAATCGCGCACCGTTCGACGTGGCCGAAGGCGAATCGGAAATTGTCGCCGGATTTCATGTCGAATACTCCGGCGTGGAATTTGCCGTTTTCTTCCTGGACGAGTATGCGAACATGATCATGATCGCCGCATTGACGAGTGTCATGTTTTGCGGCGGCTGGGATTCCCCGTTATCCGGCCCCCTGTTCGGTGTCCTGGACGGCACCGTGCTGGAGTTCCTTCGCTGGCCGGGATTGCACTGGCTGTGCATCAAAGTTGCTTTTTTCCTGTTTTGCTTTTTGTGGTTTCGGGCAACCTTCCCGCGATATCGCTACGATCAGATCATGCGCCTGGGCTGGAAGGTTTTTATTCCGGTCACGATCGTGTGGATCTTCGTCGAGGGCGCAATGGTACTGATGGGTGTCGGTCCCTGGAGCGCATGATATGAAAGCAATCGCCAATATCATCAAGACATTTTCCCTGTGGGATCTGCTCAAGGGGCTGCGCCTGACGCTCGAGAACCTGTTTGTCAAAAAATTTACGATCCAGTACCCAGAAGAGAAAACCCCGCAATCGCCGCGTTTTCGCGGGTTGCATGCGCTGCGGCGCTATCCGAACGGGGAGGAGCGGTGTATCGCATGCAAGCTATGCCAGGCCGTTTGCCCGGCGGCGGCGATTACCATCGAGTCTGCGGTCGCCGAGGACGGTACGCGGCGGACCACACGCTACGACATCGACCTGTTCAAGTGTATTTATTGCGGATTCTGCGAGGAGGCCTGTCCCGTCGATGCCATCGTCGAGACGAGAATTTTCGAATACCACATGGAGCACCGCGGCGAGAACATCATGACCAAGGACAAGCTGCTGGCCATCGGTGACCGGAACGAAGCGCAGATCGCCGCCGACCGGGCCGCGGATGCAAGGTACAGGTAGGGGCGGATGCTGATTCAGTTATATTTCTGGTTTCTGTCCGCCGTGCTCGTCGGCGCCGCGATCGGCGTGATCACATCGCGCAATCCCGTGTTCTCGGTGCTGTATCTCGTCCTGGCTTTTGTCACGAGTTCGGTGCTGTGGATGTTGCTGGAGGCCGAATTTCTGGCCATTGTGCTCGTGCTCGTTTATGTCGGCGCCGTCATGGTGTTGTTTCTGTTCGTTGTCATGATGCTCGATATCAATACCGAGGAACTGCGCAAGGGATTCACGAAGTTTGCGCCGCTCGGCGGCATCGTCACAGCCGTCATTATTGTCGAACTCATCACCGTGTTCTTCGTTCGCAACACAGGGCTTCCGGTGCTGGAAAATCCGCCGGCGCATCCCGCCGGTTACAGTAACACCAGGGAGCTCGGCGCCGTGTTGTATACCGAGCATGTCTATGCCTTCGAGCTGGCGTCGTTCATCCTTCTGCTCGCAATTGTTGCCGCCATCGTGCTGACCATGCGTAAACGACCGGGGCTGAAGGTACAGGATATATCCATGCAGGTCCGGGTGCGGCGCGAGGATCGTGTCCGGCTCGTCAAGATGAAGGCGGAGAAAGACTGATGATCACACTGACGAATTACCTGGCGCTGTCAGCCATTCTGTTCGCAATCAGTGTTGCCGGTATTTTTCTGAATCGCAAGAACGTCATTTTATTGCTGATGTGCATCGAGCTGATGCTGCTGGCCGTCAATTTCAACTTCATCGCCTTTTCCCGCTTTCTCGGCGATACGGCCGGGCAGGTGTTCGTGTTTTTCATCCTGACGGTGGCGGCGGCCGAGGCGGCGATCGGCCTTGCCATTCTGGTCGTTTTATTCCGCTCCCGGCGCACGATCAATGTCCAGGATCTCGATGTCATGAAGGGTTAGGGGATGGAGTCGATTTATCTGACAATTGTTCTGAGCCCCCTTGCCGGGTCGGTCATCGCGGGTTTCTTCGGCCGGCGGGTCGGGCGCGTATGGTCTCATCGCATGACGATTATCGGCGTGGCTATTGCATTCGGTTTGTCGGCCTATGTCCTCAAAGGGCTGATGTTCGACGGCAACCCGGCATATAACGGTACGGTCTATACCTGGATGCTGACCGACGGCGTTCACATGGAGGTTGGTTTTCTCATCGACCGTCTGTCCGCGCTGATGATGACGGTCGTGACATTTATCTCGCTGATGGTGCACATTTATACGATCGGTTACATGCACGACGATCCGGGGTATCAGCGTTTCTTCAGCTATATTTCGCTGTTCACGTTCTCGATGCTGATGCTGGTCATGGCGAATAACTTCCTGCAGCTGTTCTTCGGCTGGGAAGCGGTCGGCGTCATGTCGTACCTGCTGATCGGTTTCTGGTATACGCGCCCGACAGCCATCTTCGCCAGCATGAAGGCGTTCCTGGTCAATCGGGTGGGGGATTTTGGTTTCCTGCTCGGTATTGCGACGATCCTTTATTTCACCGGCAGCCTCGATTATGCAGAGGTTTTCGGCCAGGCGCCCGGCCTGCAAAATGCGACCATCGAAGTCTTCGATGGCACAGCCTGGTCGGCGCTTTCTGTGGCCTGCATCCTGCTGTTCGTCGGGGCAATGGGTAAATCGGCGCAGATGCCGCTGCATGTCTGGCTGCCCGATTCGATGGAAGGCCCGACACCGATCTCGGCACTGATTCACGCCGCGACGATGGTCACGGCCGGCGTTTTCATGGTTGCTCGCATGTCGCCGCTTTTCGAGTATTCGGAGGCTGCCCTGTCATTTGTGCTGGTCATCGGCGCAACGACGGCTTTGTTCACCGGCTTTCTCGGTGTCGTCCAGACAGACATCAAGCGCGTGATTGCCTATTCGACCCTGTCGCAGCTCGGTTACATGACCTGCGCGCTCGGGGCTTCGGCCTATGCGGCGGGAATCTTTCATCTGGGTACGCACGCTTTCTTCAAGGCGTTGTTATTCCTGGGTGCCGGTTCGGTCATCATCGCGCTGCATCATGAACAGGACATGCGACGCATGGGCGGCCTGAAAAAATATATGCCGATTACATACTGGACGAGCCTGATCGGGTCGCTGGCCCTGATCGGGTTCCCGGGTACGGCCGGCTTTTTCTCCAAAGATGCCCTGATCGAAGCGGTCGGACATGCCAGCCGGGCCGGTTCGGGCTACGCGTATTTCTGTGTGCTTGCCGGTGTCTTCGTGACGGCCCTGTACACGTTCAGACTGCTGTTTCTCGTGTTTCATGGTCGCGAACGCATCGATGAGGATGCACGCGCGCATCTGCGCGAATCGCCGTGGGTCGTTACGCTGCCGCTGATTATGCTGGCGATTCCGTCGGTCATCGTAGGATGGCCGATGATCGGCCCGGTCCTGTTCGGCGATTATTTCGGCGATGCGATTTTTGTCCATGAGACCAACGATGTGCTCGGCGAGCTCGGCACCGAATTCCAGGGGCCGCTGGCGTTCTTTTTGCACGGGTTGCGTTCGCCGGTATTGCTCCTGGCTGCAGCCGGTGTCGCGGTTGCCTGGTACCTGTATCTGAAACGCCCGGATGTACCCGCAGCGATACGCGACCGTTTTTCGGCCATCAACAGGCTGCTGGTCAATAAATATTACTTCGACACGCTGGCCGAGAAATTGATCCCGCGCGGCAGTGCCGGACTGGGCAACGTGTTGTGGCGCGTGGGTGATGTGACGCTGATCGATGGAGCCGCTGTCAACGGCAGCGCACGCCTGGTCGGCTGGGTAGCGGCGACGGTTCGCTATATACAGACGGGCTACCTGTACACATACGCATTCGCAATGATTATTGGCCTGGCAACCCTGATTTTCTGGGTTTTATACCTCAGATAGGCCGCACGGATCCGAAGGAACACTGTGGGATTACTCAGCACATTAATCTGGTTACCGGTTGCCGGCGGATTCATCGTCATGCTGACGGGCCGGAATGAAACGGTGCAGCGACCCGGATTCCCGGTGGAACGCTGGCTGTCGCTCGTCATCTCGATCCTGACATTCATCATCAGCCTCTCGCTATACACCGGTTTTCAGACCTCTACTGCGGCCATGCAGTTCGTCGAACGCACGGCATGGGTTAATTCTTTTCATGTCGAGTATTTTCTGGGTGTCGACGGCTTTTCAATGCCGTTGATTATCCTGACGACTTTTCTGACACCGCTGATCGTCCTTGCCGGCTGGGAAGTCATCAAGAAGAGACCGGCGCAGTATTTCGGTGCCTTCCTGGTACTCGAGGGACTGATGATCGGCGTGTTCGCCGCACTCGATGGCCTGTTGTTCTATGTGTTGTGGGAAGCCATGCTGGTTCCGATGTTCATCATTATCGGTGTATGGGGCGGCGAGCGGCGCGTCTACGCGACCATCAAGTTCTTTCTGTATACCTTTCTGGGCTCCGTGTTCATGCTGATCGCGCTGATTTATCTTTATCTGCAGACCGGCACATACAGCATTCTGGACTTTCAGGCGGTGCCGCTGACCCTGCAACAGCAGATTCCGGTTTTTCTCGCCTTTCTCGTCGCCTTTGCGGTCAAGGTGCCGATGTGGCCGGTGCACACCTGGTTGCCCGATGCGCACGTCGAGGCGCCGACCGGTGGATCGGTCATTCTTGCCGCCATCATGCTGAAAATGGGCGGTTACGGTTTCGTACGGTTCAGTCTGCCGATTACGCCGGATGCGAGCCATTCCCTCGATATCCTGATGATCGGCCTGTCGCTCATTGCCGTCGTGTACATCGGTTTCGTGGCGCTCGCGCAAAAGGACATGAAGAAACTGATCGCATACTCGTCCATTGCCCACATGGGGTTCGTTACGCTCGGGTTTTTCGTCGGCTGGGCCATTTTTTCGCGTACCGGCGGTACTTCAGGCATCGCGATGGGCATCACGGGCGGCATGGTGCAGATGATCTCGCACGGCCTGATTTCCGCTGCGCTCTTTCTGTGTGTAGGCGTCATGTATGACCGGCTGCACAGTCGCCGGATCGCGGACTACGGCGGCGTGGTCAACACGATGCCGAAGTTTGCCGTGTTGATGGTGTTTTTCGCACTGGCAAATGTCGGGTTGCCGGGCACTTCGGGTTTCGTCGGCGAATTTCTCGTGATTTTGTCGAGTTTCAAGGCGAATTTCTGGTATGCGTTCCTGGACGCAACAACCCTGGTTCTCGGTGCGGCTTACACGCTCTGGATGGTCAAACGCGTCATATTCGGCGCGGTGGCGAATGAGGGCGTTGCCTCGCTGAGCGATATCGGTGCGCGCGAGTTCCTCGTACTCGGCCTGCTGGCTGTTTTCGTTCTGGGTCTCGGATTGTGGCCGGCGCCGCTCGTCGATGTCATGTCGGCTTCGGTCCAGCATCTGGTCGTACATGTCATGCAGCAAAAATTTTGATGGGGCGGCGGTAGACGGATGACCTTTCTAACTCCTGATTTGGGCCCGGCAATGGCCGAGATCGTACTCGGTATCGGCTTGTGCCTGGTGCTCGTGGCGGATCTGTATATCCCGGAGCGCGCGCGCGATGTCACTTACCTGCTGACCATGGCGGTTCTGGTCGTGACGGCCTGGGTGGTCGGCGGCATCGGTGCAGACGGACAACAGGTCACATTCAGTGGCAGCTTCGTGGTCGACCCGCTGGCCCGGATTTTGAAACTATTGGCTCTGCTCGTCGTTGCGACCGTATTTCTGTATTCACGCGGATACCTCAAGGACAGGGGCGTATACAAAGGCGAGTATTTCCTGCTCGGTTTGTTTGCCCTGCTCGGGATTCTGGTGATGATCTCGGCCTACAGCATGCTGACGATGTACCTGGGGCTCGAGATCCTGTCACTGTCGCTCTATGCGCTCGTTGCCTTCGATCGCAATTCGCCGGTCGCAGCCGAAGCCGCCATCAAATATTTCGTACTGGGTGCGATCGCTTCGGGCACGCTGCTCTACGGGATTTCAATTGTCTACGGCGTGACGGGCAGTCTGCAATTCCAGGAAATCAATGCGGCGCTGGCCGGCGGTGCCGCCGGCAGTACGGCATTGCTGGTCGGGCTGGCATTCATCGTTGCCGGTATTGCCTTCAAGTTTGGCGCCGTGCCGTTCCACATGTGGCTGCCGGATGTCTACCAGGGCGCGCCGACCTGTGTCACGCTGTTCGTCGGCACCGCGCCGAAGCTGGCCGCGATCGCGCTGGCCATCCGGGTGCTCGTGGAGGGGCTCGGACCTGCGGCACCCGGCTGGGAGCCGATGCTGATCATCCTGGCCGTGTTGTCGCTGTCGACCGGCAATCTCGTCGCCATTGCACAGACGAATTTCCGGCGCATGCTGGCGTATTCGACGATCGGGCACGTGGGGTTCATTTTCCTTGGTCTGCTGGCCGGTTCCAGCGCAGGGCTGCAGGCCTCGCTGTTTTATACGATTATCTACGTGCTGATGGCTGCCGGCTCGTTCGGCATGCTGATCTTGATGAGCCGCAAAGGCTTCGATGCCGATGATCTGGACGATTTCAAGGGGTTGAACAAACGCAGTCCCTGGTTTGCGTTCATCATGATGCTGCTGATGCTCAGCATGATCGGCGTTCCGCCACTGGCCGGCTTCTACGCAAAATGGTGGATATTGGCGGCCTTGCTCGATCAGGGGTATGTGTGGCTGGCGGTGATCGGCGTGCTGTTTTCCGTCATAGGTGCGTTTTATTACCTGCGCATCATCAAATTGATGTATTTTGACGAGCCGCAGGATGCCGCATCCCTCGAGGCGCCGGCCGATCTGCAATTTGCCCTCAGTATCAACGGGCTGGTCGTGCTCGGACTCGGCCTGTTTCCCGATCGCCTGATTGCAATCTGTGCGCAGATTTTTGCCTGATCCTCTTTGATATTCCCGTTGCGGCATTTCGGATAACCGGGTAGACTGCGCAGCCTGTCGGTGCGGGGTGGAGCAGTCTGGCAGCTCGTCGGGCTCATAACCCGAAGGTCGCAGGTTCAAATCCTGCCCCCGCTACCAATGCTATCTTGTTCGGCCCGGAGACGCTCAAATCAAGCGTTTTTCCGGGCCGGGTTTGTTTCTGGCTGGCAATTTGCAGGATTCCAGCAAGGTCGCAGTGCAGGTCGATGCGCAGGTCTTTCGGCCCCGGTTCCGGGGTGAGCACGATCTTCCCGATGAGCCCGCGCAAGTGCTCCGACGCTTCTGCGCGCGCATCCTAACGGACCAGCGTTGCTCCAATGAGAGCGGCGCTTCCAGGCCAAACATCTTCTGCTGCCGTTATACGTAGGAGCCGATAGCCGCCGTTCGAATGGCAGCAAATCGGCGTGAACCGGCCCTGCAGATGATATGATTCTTCCATTATTGAACTTCGGTTCGCGACCCAAAGCTGCCACCTGTGAAATCTCCAAAATTTTCTGGATTATCATCCTTATGTTAAAACTACTTAGTACAATTCGATTCCTGTTGTTACGATTGGACTGTAAAAATATGTCTCGATGACGCGAACATTGGTACTAACTAATGAATTTGGGGGTTCAAAACAGTGAAAACTATACGTACGGCGCCTCCTGTTCTTGGCTTGGCGTTTTTTCTGATTGCAATTTCGGCAGCTCATGCGGCCCTGATTGGCGTATTGCCCGCCACGCCGGGGGGTACGAATTACCAGGCCTATTACGATGACCAGCTGGATATCAGCTGGACGGCCAATGCCAACATCAATAGTTTTGATACCTGGGCCAACCAAGTCGCCTGGGCGGCGAGTCTGGATATCGACGGTGTGACCGGCTGGCGGCTACCCAGTATGGATGTCAATGGTGA